>Ga0184615_10000402_pt1 | contig 24220 bp, 36 predicted proteins | sample PLM4_65_coex_FD_133134 | JGI IMG/M metagenome (GOLD analysis project Ga0184615, IMG submission 133134) | Groundwater sediment microbial communities from an aquifer in East River, Colorado, USA - PLM4_65_coex | ecosystem: Environmental > Terrestrial > Soil > Riparian zone | place: USA: East...
GGTCGATTCGGTGGTCTCGGTCGCGGCTGGTGTTGCGCCTTTGACTTTGGCCTTGTACACGTAGCGCGGCTTAGACTGATCCCGAACTGGCCCAATGCAGCTTCAACTGCAGGCAGGTCGGAAACCTTGACGTTGATGACGTAGGCTTTACCGTTGGCGCGTTCTGCACCACCGCCACGCGAACGGGGCTTAGCCTTCAGCTCGTCGAGTGCGGCCTTGGTGATCTGCCATTCGCCTGCTTCCGTCTTGGTCGCAGCGAGGGTTCCATTACGTACCATGGTGCGCACGTACTGCTCGCTGAGTCCGGCATAGAGTGCGGAGTCGCGGATCCCCATAACGTCGGGGAAGTTGATGTTGGAAAGATCGATTGAGGTCATTGTGGTATGCTCCTTTCTTTTAGAATATCCAGACCAGTGTGTGGTCGTGGATTGTCTTGATTATAAAGCAGAACTGGTTTGTTGACAAGGGTAAACTTTTGGGTTACTTTTCGTCACCGTCCTTTCTTGTACTTATGCCCAGAGCTTTCATTGCTTGCTCTAGTTGCTCTTGGTCCGACTTGCTCTGGGACACAATGGTAACGTGCTGTATAATCCATTCAAGCACCTTACGCATTTTGTTGAGGGCCATTTGTTGCGTCAGTGCGATGATCATTGCAGCCACAGCGATGATGAAGGCAGCGGTGGGCTCGTTGATGTTCATTTTACAAATCCCGTCGTCCCATGGCTATTGCTGCTTCTTAGGAACCCCATGGCTTTTACAGTGTTTGCGGGCAGCATAGTGTCTGCTACTTCTGCCAGGTTGGCTTCGCGGACGAGAGCCAGGATGGTTGTGTACTCCTCAGGCGTAGCGTAGAAGATGAACTTGTTGCGACGGTCGTTCCGCCGCGAGTGAGTGTGTGCTTCACTTAGGTACCGAGCGATTTCCTCACTCGAAATCATGTGTCTCTGGGTTGAGGCCCCTTCGAAGATGGGTCTCAGTATCGAGGAGAGCTTGCCAGTGCGAATAAGGTACCTTACATACTGAATGGTGAAGCCCAGTTCTTTTGCCACTTGTGGGATAGTTAGTTCGTCATTTGTCATGTTTGCCCTTACCTTGTAGTACGTTATCCACCCTGCGCACGCCTTTGGGCTGCGGGTTCGTAGCTAGTAGACTGATGATGAGGATAGACCGGCGAATGTTCAAGGCATTGTACAGAGCGTCAATCATTATCAGGGCCTTACCTTGCCAATATGCCCACTCGTCAGGGGCCATGTTGTCGTCGGTTGGATAGAGCATCGTTTGGTCGAACGGCCGCGGAGGGCCGTCGCTGTATGTGATTTCCAAGATCCATCCGAACTTACGTACGCGCTCCTTGACATGCAGAAGCAGTGTGACTGCGTCGTGTGCGTACTTTTCGGTGGAGAAGGGAAATTGCGCGGCCGGAAGGGGTGTGAGGCCTTGCACGATTTCGTCCAAGGGGAACTCTTTAGGAGGGTTAGGTGTCATGGTTCCTCGTTTACTCGAATGCCGTCGTCCCACTTGTCAGGGTCGAGGTCGAGGTAGTTGCACACGGCGACAAGAGTTGGCTTCCCGTAAAACTCGTAGTCAAGAGTTGAGTTGACCAGTTCGTCGGGAGCACCGTCGAGCCAGAGCCAGGCCCAGTAGTGTTGCATTGTGCGCAAGGCGCTGAGGCCGCGGCAGTTGTTAGCTTTCTCCCAAGCGAAAGGCATGTACACTCTCATTGCTTCCTGGGGTGTACGATGCTCGCGTGATTCCTCCCACCATGCTTTTCGACTCTTGCTCTTGGTGTCGGTCCCCAGTAGCAGTGGGCCTGCTCTTTCAATGTCGAGATACGCAATGAGGTCGGCGACGGCGAAGTCGAAGAAGCCGTAGGGGGCTTCTCTTTTTCTTTCTAGCACCTTGTTCACAATCTCTTCCTGCGTGCGCTTGGTTAGAGGTTCGTCGTCGTCGCTGGGCCTGGTGCCCACATCGCGTTGGTCATCGCTGTCCATTTGCATAGTTAGCGTGTTCATGTTTCGTCCTCCTCGAGTTCGAGGTTGGCGTTTTCCCAAGCCAGGTAGTCGTCGCCGTTAGGGTCACTCGAAGCGAATTCGCCATTGGCTTGAGTCATGCGGAAGGTGTTTAGTTGTTGGATCATGAAGCCGGCTAGCAGACGCTCAAACTTCGCATAGGTATGCATAGGATCCTGATTGGTATGCAAGGAGGCATTGTTGATAAGCTCGATGACCCATTCTTGGAACTTGCCTTCGTCGAAGAAGTCAGTTGGCAAGGGTGGCCGTGGCCGTAAATCGTAGGCCAGAGTGTTGAGGAAGTTGTGCACTTGGATGGCTTCGTCGCCGTAGAGTGTTTCACTTACGGTTTCGTAGCCGATGCCGGGGGTAGCTGTTCCGATGAAGGTAAGCCCCAGCTTGGGAGTTCCGATGGGGGGGTGGTTATGGTACAGCGCAGCTTCCTCGTCCATAATGGTACTGAGACCTGTTGTGGAGACAACGTGCACGAGGTTGATAACTCTGCCGTTGACACCAAGGGATATGAATCCTGTTGACATGTTATGGGTTCCTTTCATTCCGGGGCGCTTTTGGTCTCTAGAGCAGATTCGATGAATGCGTCACCTGTGCCGTCGATGAATGCGTCATCGCCTGTTCCGATCTGCGTGTTACGGAATTCGGCTTGAGCCCGTATCAGTACCTGGCGAAACATTTCGACGAATACTGTGTGTCGGGCGGGATCGGGCAGAAGTGCCTTTATTGCTTGAAGGACTGCGTCGTACGAGGTCAGGTTGCTGACGTCGTGAAGCTCTTCTTCCATTGAGGAGATGTCATCCACGAAGGATTGAAGCCATTCTTGCGCGGAAGGGTCATTCTCGTGAATTGCTTTGCACAGGGCCTCGTGTAGGCTCTCGGCCACGGTTGGAAGTACTTCTGGCTCATCTTCGTTGATGACCTGCGTGCCCAAGACGTAAGAATGTGTACGTGCCTTTGCCGACAGGGTGAAACGTATGTAGACTGTTGATCTTGACATGGTGAGGGTTCCTTTCATTTGTTGGAGAGGGGTGGGGTTTGATTTCATTGTATATATATTATAACCGTTTTTTTACATGTTGACAAGTGATCAATGATGTGTTTAGATTAGGGGATCTTTTTCTTCGGCTACTCGGACTTGGGGCGGCGCTCGAGCTCGGGTTCAGGGTCAGGCTTGAGATAGTGCCAAGTAATGCGTGCCAGGAGCTTACGCATTGTCGTACCCCCGACGCCAAAATACTTTGCCAGTGCGTAAGCGGACTCACCTGCAGCATATCTCCTTCGGGCTTCGAGAACATCATGTTCGGTAAGCTTGGCGTTCGTGTTTGCGTCCATGCTCATAACGAGGTGCTCGGCCTTGATGCACGTGTTGTTTTTACACGTACGGCGTACATCTTGCCTCATGGACAGAGTGACATTGTGTGCGAGCATGTAAGCAAGACGGTGTACCTTGTGAACTTCACCGTCAAAAGCGACAATAGGGTACTTTCCTTCGTTGACAAAAGAGCCCTGCCACTCGATGCATCCGTTCTCGTTGGGGGGGAGGGCACGTGCGTACAGTTGTTCGAGCGTGGTAATTGTCATGCTGTGTGGTCTCCTATTCTGTGGATTGATTATAACTCAGAAACACGAAACAGGCAAGGTGTCACTAATGTGCTACCTTCTTCCATGGCGCCTTGGCCTTGTGTCCGGTATGTGAGAGTGAGTGAGTGAGTGAGTAGAGAGAAGATAATAATAATAATAATAATCAAAGTTATAAAAAAATCTATGTAAAATCTGAATAAATCTTTTTCATGGTGCTAGTCTATCACCTACTACTACCATATATGTTGTATAGCGCAATGCTTCAAAAAAGAAAAGCATCAGAAATCAAAGAAAATTATGATCTTATGATTATCGAAAATCGATTATCGTCCCCTATTGGTTCAACGCTTAGCGCTTTGAGGTTCGCGATTGCGATTTTAGCGAATGACGCTGGGGGGCCCGCACGCATCACGTGCTTTTTTACCCCCTTCCCTCATTCCGCTACTTGCGCCGGCCCACTTTGAACTTGTCCTGGCGCTCGTCGTAGTGCAGCCATTCGTTCCGTTGTGCGACACCAGCCACCCATACTCCCACAATGATGCCGATCAAAAGGATCAGCGCCCCGCCAACGCAAATAGTTGTGTCCATGTGTAGCCTCGCTTACGCGTGAAACTCGGCCCTGTGCATTGCGCTACAGCAACAGGTCCGGCTCCCTATAGTCGTCGCCCAGGAACTCGTGACAGTTCTTGCACAAGTACAAAGGTCCTCCGTCACTTATTTCTGGGGGGTTGCGGAAAACGCCAAACCATATGGCGTACTTCACGTGGCACTCGGGGCATTCAAATTGAGGGGCGCCCTGTATCGCTTCCCTCTCGGCGCGTCGCCGTTCGCTCTTGCGTTGCGAGGACTCAGGCATCGCGCCGATGAAGTTGTCGTAGCTCCTGAACTCGGTGTCAGTCATTGCAGATGGCCAATGGCAGGCAACCGCTCCAGTCGCCCCACATCCAGGAACCGTCTTCGAAGATGACAAGACTTCCGAGCTCAATTTCGAGCAGGATGAAGAAGACGAAAGCGATCAGGAACAGTGTGATTGAAATTGCCAGGTATCGTTTGTTCATTTTAGATCTCCGGGTTAGAAACACGAAAAGCCCGTATTGCTACGGGCCTTTCGTTTAGTGTCGCCTGGGTGCAAAGAGCCAGGCCATGATCAGGAAGATGATCAAGCATCCTTCGCACATTAGTACGACGGCTCGAGATCCATGATCTCAGTGGGTTCGATGGGGTCGTCGCTCCCAATGTCGGTCGCTTCCTTCTTGCCGTACGTCGGCTTCATGATCGGCACGTTGGGGTAACGCTTCTGGATCTTCTCCAGTTCGTCGGGCGTCACGTACAGAATGTAGCGGCTCCGGCCGTCTTCACGGCGGGAGTGCTCAGAAGTCGCTGCGCGCCAGGTCTCCAACGCTTCCTTCGAGATCACGTGGCGGTTGACGTTGCTCTCCGGACCCGTGGGCTCGAGAGAGGTGACCAGCTTGCCTGCGCGGATGGCGTGGCGAACGTACTGCTCGCTCAGTCCAAGCTCGAGGGCTGCAGTCTTGATGGTGTAGAACATTTGATCAGACATTCGGGGCTCCTTTTCTTGTAGTCTGTTCCTAACCGAGTGAAGGCTCACTCGTGATTAGTGATGAAGGGGTGTATTTTTTCATTATATACATATTATAACACACCTTGAAGGTTCTTACAAGTGCTCAATGATGTGTTTGGCGCCGTCGATCTTTTTCGCGGCGCATGGCTCGGTGGTAGCGTTCGAGGCCTTCGCGGCGTCGGAGCTCTATCTCCATGATCCACAGAGTGTCCAGTAGGCGCTCTTTGCGCTTGCCGCTCGGCGCACTGGCGATGTTCCGTGCTTCGTGCGCCAGGCCCAGCCACTCGGCAAACGGCGTATCCGTACATTTCACCATGTATTCGATGTGCACGGCGAGCCGCCCTGCGTTCTCTTCCGTTACATCTCTCTGGAGTTCCTTGATATGCATGTAGAGAGACATTGTGCCTCCTTGTATGTGGATACGAGGCGCCTTGTTAGACGCCTCATGTTGCTAGCGTTCAAGACCGTCGGCTGCTGATACTATGCTTCTGAATCCTTGATCGATGATAGCATCAAGAAGCTCGTAGTAGTCTCGATCGTCGTCATGCTGCGGGGCGTCTCTACCGAGAAGGCTGATCGCAATGCTCTTCGCTTCGGGGAACACTGCATTCATGACATGCGTCTTGATTGTTTCGTCAGTCTCAAGGCATTCGATGATCGCCTTGATGATGCGGCGCCGCTCAGTACGCGAGATGGGGCGCGTATGCTTGAAGAGCGGTGTCTCTGCTTGCTTTCTGAGCATCTCTGAAATCTTGTTCATCGTGTATCCTTTCATTTTGATAGAACCGCGTTCTATCTTTATTTAGATATGAGCCAGAAATCTTTAGCTACGGCTTCATAAATATTGTTGGACTCGTGGTACCTTGTAATATCGTTACCGAGAGCCTTGATGATGGCGTAGTACAATTCATTTTCGATCGGGTCGCTATCTTCGTCGTTACCGAGATCACCGAAATCGCCGGCCGCCCAAAGCTGAAGGATCAGGGTCGCGATCTTCAAAGGATCCTTGATCTTCTTACTGAAGCGGGGGGCAGGATTCAAATAATGCTCGCGAACTGCTTCGCGATAGCGCTCTACGTCTTCAATGAGATCGCCGTCTCTCATGTTTTCGTAAGCGACGGGTTCGAAACCCGATGAGAGATCGTTCACATAGTCTTGTACGACGACGTCGCTATCGAAATCGTACAGCTCGCGAAGTCTTTGTTCTACCTGTTTCTCGTTCATTGTATGTATCCTTTCGTTTTGATAGAACCACGTTCTATCTTTATCTTGATACCTAATTATAACATATTTTATATGATCATACAAGTGATCAATGATGTGTTGGTTACGGCGATCTTTTTAGAAGTATGGGGGTATCTGAATACATCGTCGATACCTTGAGGTGATTTTGGTGATAAGTTATAATTATATTATAGAATAGGAGACGCTATGAACAAGGATATCGTTCGCATAAAAGAATACATCGAGTCGCATTATGCAGGAGAATACGCTCAGGGGTACGTCGAGGAGCTCGTCGCCCTCGATGGTCGCTTCGCTGAGGGATACTTCGATATGAGCGACGAAGAGATCGCCGAAGACTTTCAGCTCTACGTAGATAACCGAAACGTAGACGGGTAGCGCTCAGCGCTCGGCGTACTCTGCGGGTCGCTCGGCGCAGCAACTCGCTTGGCGCTCGGCGCTACTCCTCCGGCTCCGCGACTCGCCTGGGGGTACTCACCCTGACTCCGTTGCGTATACTCACCCATGTATCCTATTCCATAGCGAGTCGCCTGGGAGGGGAGAGGGGGAGAGAAAAATTTGGCAACTTGCATAAAAAAAATACCTACCTACGTTAGTACGTAGGTAGGTAGTTTGGTTACTTGGCTTTGGGCTTGTACTGCTTCTGCTTGGTGATGATCGACCCAATACCTTCCTTGGCCATAACCTCCTGGATCCGTTTCAGTTCTGCAGGAGTGGAGTGAAGTACGAACCTGTTACGACCGTCCTCTCTCCGCTGGGAACGTTTGCCTTGAAACCGAGCCAGCTCTTCCTCCGGAATGAGGTTCCGCGGAATATTGGTACCAGGGATATACTCCTTGGTATGGTCCAGCTTGCCTGTCAAGATCATACGACGAACGTAGACCTCGGATAGGTTGGTGGCTGCACAGAACTGCTTGATGGTATACATTGCGGACATGATAATCTCCTTTCAAGATATACATGTTTCGGCCTTACGCTATAGTTGGTAAAGCTCTAATAATAGTATAACCTCCCTAGGTCCTGTCCGTCTAGTGTCGAATGACATGTTCTAACCGTGATTTTTATACCTGATATCGGGTCACCGGGTAAGCGATTTGCTAGCCGGAATCACCTGGTGTCGGTGGATAGCACAAGAAAACGCCTCACACCAGCAAATCTGCCGCATGAGGCGTCTCCTAAATCAAACGTCACCTAGCCGGAGCCCCGGGGTGGCGACGTTCCAAACAAGCACAGGGCAAACCGAGGCGAAAGGAACCCCGGCACCCCGCACCTAATTGGCAGAAAGCGTACCCCCAATCAAAGTGTGTACGACGAAGAACAACTTATCCGCTTGCACCAAATAAGGCTCAACGCCCACACCAAGAAACTCCGTTCTACCAAAGTGGACTTCAGCGTCTCCGGACTCAGCCACTTCCCCTACTACCCACACAACCTCCCTCCTAACTACTTCGTACCCAATCTCGATGAAGAACACACACTCTTCATCTAGGCACTGACTCCTCAACAAGGCCACTGCTGCCATCACCGGCTCTCCGTAGTCTAGCATCACCGTCACGCCATTCGCTTTCTGCATGGTTCTCATTGGCTCTCCTTTCTCTTGCCCGATCACGTCGGAGCGTTATCCCAAGCTCATGCAAGATCCCGTGGAGGGTTGGCTGATGAAACCCGGTCTCCGATTTTATTCGCCACAAAGGCTCTCCTGCTTCGTACATGGCCACAGCTTGCCGTTTGCGTTGTTCCATAGCCCCTTCGAGATAATCGGCGCGTACGCGCACGTCGACCTGCGCCTGTGCAAGTGCTGCGTACAGGGTGTTGTAGTCAATCCCGTGCTGAGAAATGATGCTTTTCACCTTCTCACCTGCATTATATCTGGAAACAATATCCCCAACTATTTCCGGCCCAAGAGCGTCGACCTTGCTGGCCCTGTGCAACTCGATTCCTGCCTTCAATAGCACCCTTCGAACTGCGGACAGGGAACAACCAACCTCTGCCGCAATTGCATCAGGGGAGAACTGCTCAGATCGAGCCATCTCGATGATTTCCATCTCAGCTTGAGGTGTAATAGTGGTGACAGCCATTCTCTCTCCAACTCCACGCCCTCCCCCAGACAGGGTGTAAATGTAAAATTGATGATAATAATTATAATCTTTTTTCATTTTTTAACCAGTGATCAAAGATGTTCTAGAAGTCAACCCTGGCCAAGAAACAAAATATCGTGATAATTGATGTAACAGGAAACTATGGACGCAAATAATACTCCCCCCTGGGGCCAGCGTATCGATGAGCCGAACCGGGAATTCAACTTTTTCTATAAATACTACCTGCCACTAGGCTATACGCGGTCGCTGCGTAAGGCGTACTTGCTTTACCTCCATGAAGTAGAACCCATACGCATAGCGGAGGGTTCTTGGATCAACCTGTCACAAGAATGGCAAGACATCTCAAATGAGTTCGACTGGAAGGGTCGGGCAAACGAGTTTGACAAGAACGCGATGGTAGAAGCCATTCAGGCAGTTGAAGAAGCAGCTCGAAAGATTCGTGAGGCAGCGCCGAAGGCTGTGGACGCACTGATCGAGTCACTGATGAACCCCAGACTAAAAGTTGCCGCTGCGAAAGAACTCCTAGATCGGGCTGGCGTCAAGACAGCTTCCATCGTAATCACCAAAGAACTGAGAGCTGAAGACCTGGCAGCAGCCGAGAAGGAGCTCGAAGCATGGACAGCCAACAACGAGTCAACGTCGAGTGGCTGAAGTGCTCCAAGTCCTTCGCGTACTTTGTTGACACTTACATTCTGATATACGACGCGGTCAAAACTGATTGGATACCCTTCCGTCTGTGGCCTGACCAGAAGAACGCGGCCATGGCCATTGCAGCACACGCCCTCACAATCATTCTGAAGGCCCGTCAGTTGGGAATGACCTGGTTATGTTTAGCGTACCTGCTGTGGCTAATGATCTTCCGTGCCTCAGCTACAGTCCTGGTATTTTCGAGGCGTGAGACCGAAGCAGCATACTTGATGTGGCGGCTTCGAGAGATGTACAAAAGGATCCCCGAATGGATGCAAGCGCGTGAGGTCCTTACAGACAATACTTTGGCGTTTCAGCTGTCCAATGGGTCTATCGCATATGGGTTTCCAACCACCGCAGGTGACTCGTATACAGCGACTGCAGCCTTAGTGGACGAGGCCGACCTCCTCCCCGACCTCAACGCCCTAATGGCTGCAGTGAAGCCAACAATCGACGCGGGCGGCTCAATGATGATGATCAGCCGGTCGAATAAGAAGGAACCGAACAGTCCTTTCAAGAAGCTGTTTAGAGACGCACTCAACAAACTAAATCCATGGTTCCCAGTCTTCCTTCCATGGTGGGTACGGCCAGAGCGAACGCACGCATGGTATGAGGACATCAAGAACGACTCCCTCAGCAGGACCGGGACGCTTGACGAGCTACACGAACAGTATCCGGAGACGGTTGACGAAGCACTCGAAGCACTGTCCACGGACAAACGAATACCTCCAAAGCTTCTAAGGGAAGTATTCGAGCCCATGCAGTACACGAAAGGTGACCTACCAGGGCTTGTCATTTTCAAGGCCCCCGAGCTGATGGGTAGATACGTAATTGGAGCAGACCCTGCTGAAGGAAACCCTTCGAGCGACGACAGCGTTGCAGATGTCCTCGACACGGCCGGCGAGCAGTGTGCAACGATTAGCGGCAAGTTCGAGCCCGCAATCTTCGCGTCATACCTGGAGGAGCTCTCCACCTTTTATAACAGGGCCAAAATCATGCCCGAGAGAAACAATCACGGACATGTACTTATTGCGGAGCTGCCCCCCGAACTTATACTCAAAGGCAGCGATGATAAGCCTGGATGGCACACGAACATAAAAAGCAAAGCACAGATGTACTCCAGCGCGATCGAGTACCTCAAGGACAAGGCAACGAAGATACACAGCCAAACCACGAACGACCAGCTCCTCTCAATCGTTGGAGAAACCCTTCGTGCCCCGGACGGAATGCTTGACGACTTCGCAACCTCATATTGTTTGGCCCTGTGCGGCTTGGGCATGCGCCTCGCAAAGTCGTTCGCAATGGAGTACACCAATATGCCCCACGTGATGAAGAACCGTCGCGAGGCACTAGCAGAGAAGATGCGCAATGCACCTACCATATACAGTTAGAAAAGCTATCCAAAGAACCCTTTTGCCCGTACGGTCCGAAGGTCCTGATGTTTCGTTTTATCAGGATGATGACCAGACCCCACAGCAAATCGACTTCGCCAAGATGGCTACAGCTGCTGACTACGTCATTATTCGCGCAGGACAAAACACGTGGGCAGATCCTGACTGGGTATACAATTGGCTACACTCCAAGGAATCCGGCCTCCCCAGAGGTTCTTATTGGCTGTACGATAGCCGCTCCGACCCAAAGGGACAGGCTGAGAAGTGGGTCACTTTGCTAGGGAACGATCGGGGCGAGCTTCCTATGTTCGGTGACTTCGAAGAAAGATACGGCGGCCCGTACAAAGGATGGAGACACTGGTATGACTTCCTTGAGCGGGTCCGCCAACTAGTGGGTGATAAAGAGATAGGCATTTACACTGCCTTCTATTACTGGGTAGAATACACTTTGGGGGCCACATCATCAGAACTGAACTATTTCCATCGTTACCCACTATGGGTAGCTAATTACGACGTACTTGCCCCGAAGGTCCCATTGCCATGGGCAGTGAACGAGTGGCTTTTCTGGCAGTATACTTCTCATGGACCTGGATCCCAGTTTGGTGTCGAAAGCCTGAACATCGACCTGAATTACTTCAACGGCGACAAGACTGCACTGTACAGTAGATTCAACATCAACGGCACTCCCGTGCCCCCTGCAGGAGGAACTATGAAAGGTACAATGCTTGGTTACACAGTCAATGTACGCAATGCCATTGGTGACATTGTGGCAGCACTCAGAGTAAATGATGTTGTTTACGGTACAGTTTTCACCGACACCCGAGAACGCATCAAGTTCAGTGAGATACACAAGGCCGATGGGTCCCTGCACACACTTTCCGAAATGTGCACCGCAATCACCAACAATGATCTTATCCCGCCCTTGTACTATATGAAACTGGAAGAAGTGACTGAACCTGTTCCCACCCCCGTTCCGTCAGTAAAGGGCAAGCTTTTTGCAACTCTCTTAGGCTTATCGGCTGAGCTAGATGGAGAATATGAATCGGCTGAAGTGGAACTCGCCAAAAAGTTCGCAACGTTCCTTCCAGATCCGGATGCCTTAGGATGACCCAAGTGAACATGCGCGGGAGCGTCAAGATCATTCGGCCTGTGCAGCCCGAGCCCATGCCTGCAGTTCTCTATCGTCGGCACAAAGACGACATGGAGGTATGGGGGCACACGCGCGGTTGTGCTCCTTGTCCCGCTGTCTGGCCGTACTCGGATCATAAGGTTCCCGTCACAATGCAGTTGCAGTTCTTCATTTATGCCATCAATGAAGGAATGCCTGCCCAGTATGTAGATGCCCTGTTTGGACCAGCATTAGCATTTTGTAACAGGGCAGTAGATGATTTACGTCGCAGCTGGTTACTTCTTAGAGACTTGACTCGTCCTGACCCTGATTTGGACAGAGTGCGTACATGCTCACGTTCCGCAATGTCTGGCACGACAAAGTTCAGTCTCGTACAAGCATTCAAGGACTCAGTCAGTGCAATCTTTAAAGGTAGCTTCAAAGGTCTACGAAAGGCCTTGTCCCTCACAACTGACAATGTTTTAGTGCCAGTGATGTTTGACGGCTGGAGCAATCCTCCGTTGAAACCTGGAAGGTTATATCCAACCCGTGTGCAGGATGTCAAGCTTGATGACTATCTCCTTACTCCGGAATACAACAGAGAGTACTTTTTCGGAGCGACAATTACAAATGCGAAAGGCCACACGGTGCCGTTTCCGCATGGAATAATTAGACCGTATACTAATGACGGAAGACCATATGTCTGGATGCCACACATCTCGCGACGTCCTGTCGAAGTGCCTTTAGCAAATCTTGTTACCTTACCACTTGGTTCACCACCCCCAAGTGCGTACTATCCATAACATGCCGCACACTCTTTTTGAAAGCATACCAGTTTCCACGCCCTTTCCTCCTCCTTCAGTAGATTTGATGAACTTGGAGGTACTAGATGCTTTGGAAACTGGACATCAAAGCAGGATTGTGGCTCTTCGAAAATACTATTTCGGTGAGCAAGGGGCAAAAGTGTCTGACAGGTTGAAGGAGTTTCTGCCCGCTATGGCCAGTGGGTTTGAGTTTACTCTAAACTTGGTGTCTGTAGTCATTCAAGCCGTAACGGAGAAGTTGAACGTAAAAGGGTTCGACTGTGATGATGTGGACCTTATTACGTGGGCCGAGAAAGTATGGACCGAAAACAATATGGATGCGGTGCAGGATGATGTGCATGAGAGTACTTTGGTCGACGGCGAACATTTTGTTATCGTGTCCTGGGATAACGAAAAGAACAGACCCGTTTGGATTCCGACGAATACGTGGACTTCGACAGACGCTGGTGGAGAGGGTTTTGGTTGCAGAATCTTCTACCCCCAGAACGATACAAACCTTGACCCCCTGTTTGCAGTCAAGCAGTGGTCTGAGTACAATGAAGAAGGACACATTATTGATTTCCAAGTGAGATATTATCCTGAAAGAATCGAGAAGTATCAACGGGAAGACACCATTGAGTGGCTTCCGCGAGTTGATCCAGACGATGGAGAGTGGCCCATTTCTTGGGTCGATAGTGAAGATGAACCTTTAGGCATTCCGGTCTTCCATTTCCAGAACAAACGTGGTATGTCGGAAATTGAAGACGTTATGGTAATTCAGGACGCAATTAACAAGAGTGCCATTGATGCATTAGTGACGTCAGATCAAACAGCCTTTCGTATTTACGTAGCTTTGGGATGGATTCCTACAACGGACGGTCAGGCACCGAAAGAAGACAGGTCGAACTGGGCTGAAATCGAGCCTGGTAAGATTATCGGTACCACCCGGCCGAAAACTGAAGCGTCATTCGATGCAATTGAGCCTTCAAAAGAGTCAATCGACGGCCTTTCAGAGCTCACCCAGACATTTATCATTTGGTCTGCGCTGACCTCCGGAACGCCTGTCACCCGTGTGATCACGACGAAACTCATAGCTAGCGATGAGACACTAAAGCAACAAGAAGAGCCCCTGAACAACAAGGTTGCACTCCGTCGCTCTCTTGTCACCAAACCCTGGCTTCAGTGCTTCGACATGTCACTCAAGTTGCAGAACACGTTCGGTGAAGAGTCGATGAACTCAGAAGCTGAGTTGTCACTAATTTGGGGAAGTAGATTACATCCGACAACTGATGAGCTGGAAGCCCTGGAGAAGAAAAAGAATCTTGGCATTCCGGAAGAACAAATATGGCGAGAACTGGGCTACTCAAGTAAGAAGATTGCCCAGATGAAGCAAATGCGAGCTGAACAGCAAAAGCTGGAAGCCGCATCAGAACCAAAACAGGAGGCCCCAGATGGGAGCAGTAACCAAGAAACAAAGTGACGGCACGGAAGCGCCGGACGACAATCTCGAGACCGAGGAAGTCGTCGAAGAAGAAGTTGAGTCAGTGGACGAAACCGAGACCGAGACCGAGGAAACTGACTCAGAGGAAGATGACGATAGTCTTCCTGATGATCCCGCCGAGCTGAAAAAAGTGGCTATAAGGTTGCAAGCAAGCCTCGCCAAAGTCACCAAAGAGTCCGTGAAGCGCAAGAAAAAGATTCGCGAGCTGATCAAAGCGCAAGGCGGAGAACCGTCCACAGAGGATACCACCACCCCCGTAAAGAAGGCTGATGGTGGGGATGCTGAGCTTCAGAAGCAGTTAGCTGCAGAGAGAAAGAAGAACGAGCAGATGACTATGAAGCTCCGACGCAGTGCTGTTAGCGACCTAGTCGATGACGCACTTAGCGAGTTGAAGGTAACACTGGCATCTCCAACAGCACGTAAAGACCTTGTTAGCTTCGTTGCTGAAGATCTGGTAGAAGAGGATCTTGATGACGACGACATTGCTGATGCAGTGAAGGACTCCATCAAGACCCAACTGAAAGCCAGGTCATATTTGAAGGCAGACAAGAAGAAGGCCCCTGACATCAATGCAACGACTCGTGGGTCACCTGTAGAGATCTCGGATAAGTACGTGTCAGAAGTCGCTCGTGACTTCGGACTAGATTCTGAATAACGATAAGGAGAAACGTTATGGCTGACTTGACTGTTGTTGCCGCTGACGTACGTCCCCTTTCCGGTGCTGTTATTCGAGGCGGAGCCCTCGGAGAAGCGGCTGGAGTAGGTGACTCCGTCATGATGAAGAACGACGGCCTGTTCTGGAAGTCAAATGCTGCCGCAGCGGGCACAATGTGCTCGTTGGGTGTCATCGTGGCTATCGGAACGGAAGGTGCCGTTGCTGGTGCAGCGGGTGATCGTGTATCCGTTCAGCGTGCCGGGCCTACTGCCGGCTTCACTGTTGTAGCTGGAGCAAAAGCGTTTGCCTCGAACACTGCGGGCAAGCTTGCTGATGCTGCCGGCACTGTCCCTCAAGTCGTAGGCATTGGTGATGCGAACAATGTCTTATGGCTTGAGGTGAATCTGGTATAAGGAGGATGACATGACCGTCAAACTTGGTTACTCAGACATCAAACATCTGATCACCCTCCCCGCAACATGGGATCTGGCTTATCTCAAGCAGTTCGCCATGAAGGATGGCACGACTTACGACCGTGTCGTTACCCGTATCGGTACTGCCCTTGCCCTGTTCAATCGTTCACTAACGACGGGCTACTGGGCAGGACTGCTCCGGACGACCACCCTGTTGGAAACCGAGTACGACATTGGTGGTGATTCTTCGGAGATCCCGGAGTACTCCGAACTTGAGCGTCCTGATCCTATCATTGGTGACCTGACTGGTCACATGATTCCGATGAAGGATTATGGTGGTGCTCTTGGCTGGACATACCTTGCCCTTCGCCGTGGTCGTATGGCAATGATAGATGCCGACATCAGGGCACTCATCAACCGCGGCCGCAATACGTGGCAGAAAAAGACGATGACCCGTCTCTTCAGCAACACCGTCGAGACTGTTGGTACTACTGGCAAGTCGCTTCCGTTCGCGGACGGTGGTACTGGTGACGCAAAGTACATTCCACCCACTTGGGAAGGGAAGATCTTCGCAGCGGCGCATCAACACTATCTTCGTAACACTAACGACGCGGCAGGACGTACAGCTGCCATCAAGGCAATGATGGACCATCTCGTTGAGCATGGACATCGCCCCCCGTTCGACATGATCGTATCCGAGACCGACATCGCGTCGTGGACTGCACAGACAGAGTTCCGCAAGCCGGAACGTGGGGTCCTGTCGACAGCAGGTGTTGAAACCCGAGCAGCTGTCCCTGAAGAGACATACTTCGGCCTCATCGAAACGGATCGTGGCTGGGCCCGACTGAAGTACTCATCGCGGCTACCCACCCTGTACTCCGGGATGTTTAAGCCGGGCGGCTTCAACAACGCAAACAACCCACTGGTGGTTCGCTTCGAAGAAGGGTTCCCGCTTGGCCTGTCACTCGTTGCCACCGAAACGCGCTTCCCGCTACTTGACTCCATCGCGCTGTTCACATTCGGCATGGGCATTGGCGAGCGCACTTCAGGTGTTGCCAATTTCGCAGCTGCTGCTGGCAACTACGTCAACCCGGTTATTACGTAACAGCAACCGGTAACTGACTCTCCCAAGTTAGAGGTGCTTTATGGCTAGATCCGTACTCGCCGTTCAGACCCCCACCTTTGCTGGAATTGTTCCTGCGTTCACTGCAGCCAACGTCGACGGGCACTCAATTGCCAACGACGGTTCCACTGTCCTGCATGTAAAGAACGGTGGTGGGGCTCCAATCAATGTGACGTGCCAGACTCCAGCAAAGTTTGCAGGTCTCGATGTCGCAGAGGACATCGTGTCTGTGTCCAACGGGTCCGAGAAGATAATCGGCCCGTTCAGTCCTGCAGCGTTCAATCAGGGTGCTGGAGAGGTGTACGTCGACTTCTCCGCCATCACATCCGTCACCGTTGCAGCTATAAAAGTAACACTATGACATTCACCTACGACGCCTCCACCGACATTGGGTATATTCGCCTCAAGATTGGTGATACAAAGGATGACGAAGGCCCTCGTCCGGATATGCACAACTACTCGGACGAGGAGATCCAAACCATCCTCACCAAGGAAGGCTCTACCTCCAATGCGATAGCTGCTCTGCTTGAAGTTCTTGCGAATGAATGGGCAGTCGTACCTGATACAACAGTGGGGCCCCGCAAAGAATCGTTCTCCCAGGTAAGCTCAGCACTGTCAAAGAGAGCCAAGGAAGAAACTGAATCGGCAGGGCAGGGTGGAGTGTCGTTCGTGGGTGGATTCATAAAGAGAGATGGATACTCGGATGATGCTGAAGTCCAAGGCGTCTAGTCGCATGTTCAGTAATCGGGCAAGAGTAAAACGACCTCCTCCCGTCAATGAAACGACAGGAATTCGTGGTGAGCCGATTATTGTGTACGAGAACATGCCCATTACGCCAATAGATCCAATAAGCAGGGAAACGCTGCAGCGTCAAGTGACAGATAGCCCCATTGACTTGTACGAGGCATTTGTTACATCTGAGTATAAGATCCTCAACGGTGACGACGTAATCGAGTTGCACACCGAACGTACGTTCAAAGTCAGGGCTCCAATGGACTGGCCGGGAGCCCAGATTCAACTGGTGTTGGAGTTACAAAAGACCACCTGAGGCCTGATGCCCACTGCTTCGTTCACTCTTACCCTAACTGCTACCAACTATGCCAAGGTGCGTCGTGCAATTGGGACGATGGCTGACAGTAACTGGTACAGGGGCATAATACGAGATACCGCACACGATGTCTTGAAAGCCTGGACTTCGTATGCCGGTACGATTGCACACAGGCTGACTGGCCACCTCTCAGATTCGTTTTTGTGGGAGTATGACAGTCATACCTCTACAGGTCACGTATACATTAATCCTCGTATCGTGTACCGAAGAGGGCAGAGCAATTTGCAGTGGCCGCACATCTATGGACCTTATGAGCATGCACGAGGAGGTAGCCACGCCTTCTTTGCAAGAACCTTGCAAGATAAAGGGCACCTTGCTGAAACTTACGGCATGCGTGCTTTGACCAGAGGAATACCCCGACCATGACTGACTTGCTGCTTACCAACCGCAAAGCAATAAGACGAGCCTTTCATCCTCTGCTGCAGACCGCACTAGCAGACTTGGTCCCAGCAGCAAACGTGAAAAAGGCTAGACTTGCAGAGCCTAAAGGCCAGTCACCCCTAGTGTACATAACTAGTGGTTCGACGCAAAGGCCTCCTCTTACAGTAAGACAGAAGATGGCTCAGTTCACAATTGTGGTTTACTCGTTGGTCATACTCTACGACCCACAGAATCCTAAATGGACCGAAGAGATGGCCGAGGATCTGGTCGATGACATTGAAGCAGGCGTCAAGGACGCAGTAGAGAACAATCCTAAGCAGCAAGGCCTGTGGACGTCACTCGAATACATCGAAAGTGGTACACTAGTTGAAAGGGCTCCATTAGGTGGCAATGACTATCTGGTGGAAATGATTCCCTTGCTATTCAAGAACTCGTTCTAGGAGCGTGATATGAGCAAGACATATAAAGTTAGAGCAGGTGCGGCAGCAAACATCTGGATCCCTGAAACACGAGAACTCATCCTCGCGGGAGAAGAAAACACTGTGCCTGTGCCTGAAGAGGCTATGATACGCGGCCGCGATGCGGGCCTTCTCGAAGTACTTGGTGAGTGGCCTGCCGAGGCCGTGGCCGTGGCTGCTGTTACCCCTGAGGTAACTGTGGCAAAGAAAACACACAAGAAGGAGATTGAACAATGACCCAAACTACTGGTGGTTTTTCCTTTGTCGATGTTCGAGCCAAATTCAGCGATGACGGTGGCTCGAACTACGTTGACATCAGCGGGCACATGTCCACTCTGATGGTAGAGGGTGGTGAGCGCAACTTTGGTACGCGCTTTACTGCCGATGGTGACATTCCGTTGGTTGGTGTCGGTAAACGGAACTTGACGAACGTCAAGGTCTCCACCGTGTACACGGAAACTCCGGGTGAGATGTTCGAGAAACTCCGGAACTGCTACGAGAACAAAGTTAAGGGCCGTGTGCAATGGGCTCCGAAGGGCTTCGTAGCCGGGTCGTACGTGTACACTTCCAGTGATGGCTACGTAATCACCCAACCTTATCCAGGAGGTGACGTCGCACCTGGTGATATCATCATGAACGAGTGGACGTTGCAAGTGGGCGGCATCACCAAATCCGTCCAAGTGTAAGCAAGCTGAGGAGCACACAATGACCGACTCTGTGGTAAAGAAATACAGCATCACAGTCGACCTCGAGAACATTACCATCGAGGACGCACTATTCATTCAGGACGTAGCTTCTAGTAACGTCAAAGACAAGGCTTCGAGTAAAGTTGGATTCCGGAGGTCAATCGAAATCCTTGACCAGTGTTGCGTGGTCGAGGGATTCGAGACAATCAAGAAGCTACCCCTGAAGGCAATATACGAAATCATGGACGCGTTCGCCAGTGAAATGGAGAAGATGGCGGCATCCACACCGGGCCCTACTTTGACCTCAGACTTGCCACTATAACGCACCTTTGGGCCAAGGGCTCCCCTCCATTGGAGTATCTGGTGCTTCTAGTAGGAAGAGATCAGTGGCATCTACCTCCTGACGAGGTTGTCAAGAGGCCTTTTAAAATGTTCGCCAAGACGTTGGCCATGATCCAGGCTGAGGCTGAGGTTGAAGAGAAGCGGTACGCTAAGTTCAAGAGGAACTGATGGCTACTTATAATCTCGACCTGATTTTCAAGGGACACGACCAAGTTTCAGGAGTGATGGGGGGAATCCTTGGTGCGTTTTCTCGTATTGGGCAGATCGCGACGGGCATCATCGTATCGCGAGTTCTGTGGGGCATTGCTGACGGAATTACAAGCATAGGCACAGCTGCAATCGAATCGACTGCGTTGGTACAGAGAATGCAGATCACTCTTGAAAGTCTTCTAACTCGTGAGGTAATCTCGAAACAGTTCGAAGACGGAACCATTGCTGCCGGTGCATACCAAGCAGCTCTCCAATCAGTTCAAGTGCCCGCAGACGTACTTATGGAGAAGCTAGCTAAGCTGGCTATCCTGTCTCCATTCACATATGAAGGTGTAACACAAACTTTTCGCCAGGCAATGGCATTTGGGTTTGCATCTGATGAAGCCGAGCTATTCACGAAAGCAACGCTTAACATGGCTGCAGGTATTGGTGCAGACAATGACATGTTGAATCGTATGGCCTACAACCTTGCCCAAATCCGCTTGCAAGGTAAAGTCACTGCCCTTGACATACGCCAATTAGCTTTAGCAGGATTCGACTTACGTTCTGTGTTGAAGTATGTGGGACAGCAAATGGGCGTCACCGTCGAAAACCAAAAGGACTTCAACGAGGCAATTGCCAACGGTTCGATTACGTGGCAGGACTTTGCTCGTCTGTATGCACAGTACGCAGAGACTTACTTCGAGGGTGCATCAGAACGCCTTGCACGCACCTTGTCAGGCCTGAAGTCGACCTTCCAGGATGTGTTTACTCTGACGATGCCGAAAATCCTCGGGCCTGCTGCTGATGTGGTCACCGTGTTCTTGAACAGAATCCTAGATGACTTTATGAAGCTAAGGGATAGTGGATTACTTGAAGAGTGGGGTGAAAGAATTAGAGCATCCACAGAACGTGCCATCAAGAAGTTGGACGAGATATATGCCAACATTACAGAACTGTTTGCCCTAATGAAAACTGGTGACACTATCGGTGAGGCATTCGCAAAGGCTTTCGATCTTGATCCCATGGTGGGCGTGGTCATTGACAATATTGCCAAAGGCATCGAAACAGCTTCCATAATCATTCACGAAAACATGGGAATCATACAGGCCGCCTTTGCAGCCATTGTTGCTAGCGCCGTAATATCCCTCTTCGCTTCTGCACTAATGGGAATAGTCTCAGTACTGGGCCTGTTGCTCAATCCCCTCACACTTCTAATAATCGCAGTGGGCCTTCTATACCTTGCATGGACGAACAACTGGGGTGGTATCCGCGACATCGTTGCAAGCGTCTGGGCAGTAATAGAGCCATACCTTACACAGGCCTCAATCATTATTGGCATGCATATTCCCGCTGCCATGCAGCAGCTACGGGGCATCTTCGAAGATGTAATGCCTGTTGTGTTGGCACTCTGGGAAAGTTTACAACCGGCCATCGACTCCTTCGTGGACACAATCAAAGGAAGCTGGCCCACAATCATGGAAAACCTCAACCTGATGGGAGACTTCTTTGTGTTTATTCTACCCGTCATCGAAGCAGTAATCGTAATTCTTATATCCCTCGTTGCAGGAATAATTGGGGGTTTCATTCAAATGGCTGCAATGATGATAGCCATTCAGGCACAAATAACCAACGCGCTAATAAAATTTGCAGCGGGCATAGGACTTGTACTTGGAGGTCTCTGGAACATCATCATAGGCATCTTTACTGGAAATGGTGAAAAACTAAAGAAGGGGATGAATGATTTGTGGGAAGGCATCAAGATGGTGTTCTCCAACGGCTTGAGGGCAATAGTGCTAATGATCGCACAGCCCTTTGCAGCCATTGCGGGTTTCGTGTCAGGTTTCGTAACGACAATCATCGGGTTCTTCCAAAATCTGTCTGACAGACTTGTTGGGCATTCTATTGTAACTGATATGGTAAACAGGCTCATTGCTGCGTTCCAGAGAGTAGTGAGTTACGTTTCAGGAGCTGTGTCTGGAGCTTTCAATGGACTGATTGGGGTCGTGTCCAGAGTCTCGAGCACGGTATCAAATCTAATAACTAAGTTGGCTAGTATTGTAGTGCCTAAGGCTCTTATGGGTAAAAGTCCTTCGCCATTCGAAAGATCGCTCGCAGGGATCAACGCAGAGTTGAGCCGAACAAACGCACTGGCACGAGCGTTCAACATAATGGCCCCGGATTTGGCCGCGGGCGGAGAAGGTGGCCGTGTGCGAGGCAGGGGTGCGGGCACGTACATCGAAAATGTTGACATCAATATGCGCGACACAAACTTGACCCCCGAAACAATCAAGTGGGCCGTAAATAGGTTGGCATATGACTGAAATGACTGTAGTATGGCAACCGCCCACAGGTAGCCCTTTGAACCTTTCGGGTGCAGACAACTATCAAATTGTACTGCCCGATGATGGGTGGTACATGCCTCCGACGTCCCTAATACTGGACTACTACGAGACGCATGCGATGGTTTCTCGGGTACGACTTGAACCTCGAATCTTGGACCTTCCAATTTACATTGATACTCAAACACAAGCAGGATTCGTTGCGGCTGTGCAGACGCTAATCAATGCGTTCAATTCAGTCAAGGGCTTAGAAGGAACATTACAGGTAACCCGTCAGGATGGTGCAGTAAGGCATATAAAAGGAATCTACTTCACTGGACTGGAAGGCTCTCGTTCGCAGGACACATACAATACATTGTGGATGGAGATGCCTCTTGCCATAAAGTGTTTGGATCCGGCATGGTATGACCCTACCGCAAAAGTGTTTATATATACTACCGCTGCCCCCACAAACTTCTTTCCATTCTTTCCCTTGGTACTTTCTGCGGGAAATGTGTTTGGTAATACTATTGTCACAAATGGAGGCTCACTGGATGCGTGGCCTGTTTGGGAAGTTAAAGGACCCGGAACAAATCCTCTCTTTGAAAACCTCGCTACAGGCAAGAAGCTACAGTTTACCACTGTGCTACAAGTTGGAGAGACACTAGTCATCGACACACGGCCAGGAAAAAAGAGTGCTGTTGTGGGTAGTCTGAATAAGTTCCCGGACATCTCCGTGGACTCTTCCTTGTGGCCACTGACATTCAACGATGATGGCAGCCCGAAGGACCAGACAGTAAGTATTACGATGAGCAATACTGACTCAAACAGTGAAGTGAAGCTCACATTCAACGAGAGGTACTTGAGTTTATGACATCTCCCGTTTACAACGCTTTCCTAATGGATGGGACTACTCGTGTCGGTGAACTTGAGTATACACGATTAGAAATTGCTTCACGTTTCCTCCGCATGGGTCGCTGGGAGGCAACAGTTCCGAGAATACCCTCCACGTTATCGTGGAAGTCTCGGATCCAAGTGACACGCGACGGAGTATCTGTTTTTTCCGGCCCCCTGAGACACATAAGTAGAAAATGGACTTACGCTGAAACGGACGCACGCACACTCATTGGAACCTGTGATCTTGCTTATGTTGCTGCTGCTTTAGCATATCCTGACCCATCACTGTCTGGACCTCCTTTCAGTACCCAAACACACGACGTCAGGACGGGACCATGTGAAACAGTTGTACGTGACTACATTAGACTCAATGTTGGACCTAACGCGCCAGCCAACAGACAACAAGGCATACTGCTACAAACGAATCTAGCTCGGGGAGGTACTGTTACTGCACGAGCAAGATTTGACAATCTACTCGACCTGTGCAGGGAAAAGACTTTGCCTTCGGGAATAGGCTTCGAAGTGGTAGACATGACACTCAGGTTCTTCTCCACGTCGAACCTAACATCCTTCATAATCTTCTCACGTGAGCTCGACAATCTGAAGGAGTATGAATACGAGGCACGTTCACCGGAATTCAATTTTGCAATGGTGGCTGGTGGTGGTGAAGGAACAGCAAGAGTTATTGTCGAACGCCTTGACCAGGCAAGTATAAACGAAACCGGCCGGATTGAGACCTTCGTCGACCAACGAAACACAACCGTGGTGTCGGAATTGGAGCAGAGCGGAGATGAAACGCTTTCTGAAAGGTCAGCAGGTGACCTTAACATTCACATTATACCTGGGGTACAGGCAGTTGAAAACATGCGTGCTTACGATGACTATTACCTTGGAGACCTTGTTACGGCTGTTATTGATGGCGAGGTACTTGAGTCGTTTATTCAAGAGATCGGCATTTTAGTTACACAGGATGACGTACATGAACATGCAACACTGGGTAGCTTTGGAAAAGGTTATAGAGCAACTAGAACCAATGAATTGTTGCAAGCAATATCCAGAAGGACTAGAAACTTGGAGGTCCGATGACAAAAACATACTACCCGTTTGATGCGGGTGCTGGTGCATCCATTGTTGAGGCTCAATGGGCAAAGATGGCTGCCTCATGGCAAGAAACAGGGGTTTTCAGATCACAGCTGAACATGTTAGAGCCTTTCGGAGACAGCTCCGGCATGGTTGTAAAGGTCAAGTCAGGCCAAGCGTGGATAAAGGGGTTTTTCTTTGAAAGTGATGCACAGGAGTCTCTAAACATTGGTGCGTCCGATCCGACCAATCCACGCATTGACGTTGTAGTTGCTAGGCTAGATAAAACTGCCAACACAATTGACTTCGTAGTAGTCGCTGGCACACCTGCAGCAGATCCTGCTATTCCTGCAATTACGGATACTGCCACAGTGACAGACATGCCGCTTGCATACGTCAACGTGCTTGCGGGTGTGTCAACCATTACTGCAGGCAATGTGTACGATATACGTAGGTTCTCGTACGAAGACAATCGGTACGGCGACGGAGCTGACGGCGACGTGACCATTTCAACAACAATAACACTAACCCGTGATATGAACTACAACA
>Ga0184615_10000403_pt1 | contig 24167 bp, 19 predicted proteins | sample PLM4_65_coex_FD_133134 | JGI IMG/M metagenome (GOLD analysis project Ga0184615, IMG submission 133134) | Groundwater sediment microbial communities from an aquifer in East River, Colorado, USA - PLM4_65_coex | ecosystem: Environmental > Terrestrial > Soil > Riparian zone | place: USA: East...
GACATGGTGCCGGTCGCCGGATCCACCTTGATGCCGCTGATCGCGCCCTTGTACTTCGTCGCGTATTCCTCGATCGGCGCGTACTCGTGGCCCATCGGCACCGAGAAGCGAGTGGCCACCAGCGCGTACTCGGTGTTGTCGGTGACCATGGACGAGCCGTGGTTGCCCATCGTGTTCGGGATGGGCCCCAGGATCTGCTTCGTCTTCAGGTCGCGCAGGTCGATGCGCGCGATCCGGTTGTTGGCGTTGTCGTTGACGAACAGCCAGCGGCCGTCGTAGTCGCCCGCGGTCTTCGAGGCGGCCGGGTGATGGACGTCCCCCCAGGTGAAGTCGCCGAGCATGGCCTTCGACGCCTCGTCGTAGCCGTAGCCGGTCCCCGGGGAGGGGGTGAAGACGGGAATCGTGAAGATGTGGCGCATGGAAGGCACACCGGCCACGAACACCTGACCCGAATGCCCGCCGGAGTAGAAGAGGTAGTACTGGTCCTGGTCGCCGGGCTTCACGTAGCTCGCCAGCGCGGCGGCCTGAACGTCGCCGGTGGCCATCGGCTGGGTGCCCGGGGCCTTCGGCTTCACACGGTCACAGGCCCCGAGCGCGAGGAGCGTGAGGGCGACGGCACCGTACCTGACGCGAGACATGTCCTGCCTCCGATGGGGATTGTTTAGGAACCGCTCAGTCGTCTTCGACTTCCAGCTTCCCCACCATGCCGAGCGCGGCGTGCGGGTCGCACTGGAAGTAGTACTCGCCAGGGCCGAAGGTGATCGGCACGTCGTGGGTCTGGCCCGGCAGCTGGAGGAGGTCGCTCGGGCCGGGCAGTCCCGGGACGCCGGGATTGCTATCGGCCAGGAAGTTGATGTTGTGCACCCCGCTCACCACCACGACGCGGAGCACGTCGCCGCGCTTCGCCTCGATCTCGTTGGGCTCGAACCGGTTGCCCGCGTCGTCGGTGATGGCCTTGATCTCGATGACGTTGCCGGTGGCCGCGACCGCCGGGGCCGATGCCGGAGCCTCTTCTCCCGCCGGCGGAACCGGCGCGGAGTCCCTGTCGCCGCACGCGCCAAGAGCGAGCACGGAGAGGATGAGAGTCCAGCGGGTGCCAGCGGTCATGACCGGATCCTTTCGCATCGATGGGTTGGCGTGGGTGGTCCGCATCGGTCGAGCGGCCCATCGCTCCGGCCCAGTCTATCGTGCGCGGGCCAACCCACCGTGAGAACGTCGTGAACCTTTCTTCATGTCGATCCCGAGCCCTGCCCCATCGGGATCGCCGGCCGGCACAGACAGCAGGTCCGCGACCGTGGTCCGCGAGAAGAACCCGGCGACGTGCTCGGCGACGGCCTTCCAGTGACCGTGCGCGGGGCACGGCCGGGCGTCGCTGCAGGCCGGACGGCCGAGCAGACAGCTGCGCTCGCCCACGTCCTGGAACGGGGCCACGATCTCGGCGAGCTTGATCCGATGCGCCGGGCGGGCGAGCACGAACCCGCCGTGCTTGCCCCGCGTGCCCGCCACGACCCCGGCCCTGGCAAGCTGGTGGAGGGTCTTCGACAGGTAATTCCGGGGCACGCCGACCTGGCGGGCGAGCTCCGCCGCAGACCCGCGGGCGCCCTCGGGGAGGCGGGCCAGCTGTAGCACCGTGCGCAACGCGTATTGGGAGGTCTGAGAGAGCATCGCGGCTCCGCGATTGGCGGTGAATATGTTATTACCATGTTAATATGATATTATTATCCGGTCAACTCTCCTACCCTCAGCCGACGGGGTCTCCGATGACGATCGATCCGGATCTCAGCGTGAACGAGCTGGTCCTCCGCCATCCAGCGGCGCTTCCGATCCTGACGGCGGCAGGCATCGACACCTGCTGCGGAGGCGGGCTGACGCTGGCCGCCGCGGCCCAGGGGACTGGTCTCACCTTCGAGCAGCTGGTCGGCCGGCTGCAGAGGGGCTGCGGCTGCGGGCACCGCGGGAGCTGACCGTGGACCGCGCCGTCGTCCTGTTCCTGAAGGCGAGCCTGGCGTGGCTCGTCGCGGGTGTCACGCTGGGCGTATGCATGGCCGTCCATCCCCCGTTCCTGGCGTACCGCGCCGCGCACATCCACCTGCTATTGCTCGGCTTCGTGACGGGAATGATTTTCGGGGTGGGCTACCACGCCTTTCCACGCTTCGCGGGCCGCCCGCTCCGGAGCCCGCGGCTGGTGATGCCGCACTGGTGGCTGGCGAACGCGGGCGTAGGCGCGATGGTTACCGCCTTTGTCCTGCGCGCGGAGGGGGTGGCGGAGAGTCCCGCGTTGCTGGGGGCCGGCGGCGCCGCCGCGGCGCTTGGCGCGTACCTGTTCGCCTACAATATCTGGCGTACCCTGGATTCCCCGGCCACGCCCCGGACCGCGCCGCCGGCGAGACGCCCTGCGCTTCCGATGGTCCAGCAGTGACCCCGGTTCACCGGCAGATGCCGCCGCAGCCACGAGGCCCCGATGCCACCACTGGTCCGACGCTACCTGAAGACCGCGATCGGGTTCCTGATCTTCGGGGTCGGGCTGGGCGTGTACATGCTGGCCCGGCGGGAGCTCGCCGGGGTGCCGCCCACCCCGTGGTGGACCGGCGCGCACACCCATTCGATTCTCGTCGGCTTCGTGATGATGATGATCCTGGGGGTCGCGCTCTGGATGTTCCCCCGCCCCGCCAAGGATGACCGGCACTTCGACCCGCGCCTCGCGGAGGCGGCCTACTGGTTCCTGGCGCTCGGGACGGCGTCACGGGTCGCCGGAGAGCTGGCCCGGCCGCTGAGCGAAGCGCTGGCGCTCAGGTGGATCGTCGTGCTCGGCGGCGCCGCGCAGGCGGCCGGGCTCGCGCTCTTCTTCTGGACGATGTGGACGCGGATCCGCGGACGGCCGGAGGGTGATGGGGCGTGAACAACGGGATGCCGGCTTAGCCGGCATCCCGTTGCGGTACCACGCGAGCGACGACGGGCTATCTGCGGATGACCACGATCACCCGCACTCGCTGAAGCCGCACACGTGGCACTTCATGCACCCCTCGGCGAACTCGAGTTGCGAGCCGCAGTCGGGGCAGGCGCCGGAGAGGGTCTCCTGGAGACCGCCGAACACCATCTGCTCCCCGCTCGCGCCCACCTGAGCCGGCCCCTGGCTGGTGGCCACCTGGGGCGCGCCGAAGGTCTGCGGCCCCGCCGACGGGAGTAGCTCCTGCTGGATCCCCTGCTTCTCCTGCATGTACCGCTCGATCGCGATGCCCACCGCGTCGGGCACCGACAGCACCTTGTTGGGGCCGAGGCCGATGACGCGGTCCGAGCTGATCCCGCGGAGCTGGCGGTAGATCTCCCGCATCGGAACACCCGACCGGAGGGCGAGGCTGATGACGCGGCCGAGCGCCTCGACGTCGGCCATGAGCGCGCCGCCCGCCTTGCCGAGGCTCATGAAGACCTCGAACGGCTGCCCGCGGTCGTCCTCGGTGATCGTGACGTAGAGCGTTCCCAGCGGCGTCTCCAGCCGCCGGGTGGCGCCGCGGAGCAGCTCGGGGCGCGACCGCTTCTGCCGCCGCTGGAGGTTCTCCGCCTCGAGATCGTGGACCAGCCGGCGGAGCCGATCGTTCTCCGCCTCGAGCTCGGCGAGCTGGCCCTTCAGCTCCGGAATGGCATCGGGCAGCGCGCTCAGGTCGGCGCGCGCCACCGCGTGCCCGCCGGTGGTCGCCTGCTCCTGGACCTTCTTCGCAGTGCCGCCGGTCGAGAGCACCTGCATCTCCCGGCTGCCGTCGCGGTAGACCGTCACGCCCTTGCAGTTGAGGCGGTACGCCAGGCGGTAGATCTCCTCGACGTACTCCTCGGTGGCGTCGTGGGCGAAGTTGCAGGTCTTGGAGATGGCGCTGTCGTTGTACTCCTGGAAGGCCGCCTGCATCCGGATGTGCCACTCGGGCTTGATGTGGTTCGCGGTGACGAAGACCCGCTGCCACTTCTCGGGGACTTCCGGAAAATCGATGTGCCCCGTCTCCGCGATCCGCCGCATCAGGTCCTCGGAGTGCCAGCCCTCCCGCTTCGCGATGGCGACGAAGTCCTCGTTCACGTCGGGCATCAGCACGCCGGCCTGGTTCCGCATGAAGGCGACCGCGAAGAGCGGCTCGATGCCGGAGCTGCAGCCGGCGATGATCGAGATCGTGCCGGTCGGCGCCACGGTGGTGACGTTGCAGTTCCGGAGCCGGCGCATCGGCCGGACCCGCTCGCCGTCGGCGCCGCGCGCGGCGGTCGCGTCGGGCCCCCAGATGCTCTTCTCCCACTCCGGAAACGCACCCCGCTCCACCGCGAGACGCTCGGATTCGATCTTCGCCTCGTCGTCCACGAAGCGCTGCACCTGCCGGCCGAGCGCGACCCCCTCCTCCGAGTCGTACGGGATGCCGAGCTTGATGAAGAGGTCGGCGAGCCCCATCACGCCGAGCCCGATGCGGCGGATCCGCTGGGCCAGGTCGGTGATCTCGGGCAGTGGGTACTGGTTGGCGTCGATGACGTTCTCGAGGAAGTGGGTCGAGAGGTGAACCGCTCGGCGGAGGCCGTCCCAGTCGATCTCACCGCCCACCACGAAGGCGCCGAGATTGATCGAGCCGAGGTTGCAGACGTCGTACGGGAGGAGCGGCTGCTCGCCGCATGGATTGGTCGCCTCGTAGTCGCCGAGGTGCGGCACCGGATTGTAGTAGTTCGCCCGATCGACGAAGAACACGCCCGGCTCGCCCGTCTTCCACGCGCCGTGGATGATCCGCTCCCAGACCGCGCGCGCCTGGAGCTGTCCGGTGATGGTCCCGGTCTTGGGGTGCACCAGATCGTATGGCTCGTCGGCCTCGACCGCGGCCATGAAGGCATCGGTCACCGCGACCGAGATGTTGAAGTTCGTGATCTTGGTCGTGTCGTCCTTGCAGGTGATGAACTCCATGATGTCGGGATGGTCCACCCGCAGGATGCCCATGTTGGCCCCGCGGCGGGTCCCGCCCTGCTTCACCACGTCGGTGGAGGCGTCGAAGAGGGTCATGAACGACACCGGGCCGGAGGCCACGCCCATGGTGGACCGGACGATGTCGTTCTTGGGCCGGAGCCGGGAGAAGCTGAACCCGGTGCCACCGCCCGACTGGTGCACCAGCGCCATCGCGCGCAGTGTGTCGTAGATCCCGCTCTTCCCGTTGGAGAGCGCGTCGTCCACCGGCAGCACGAAGCAGGCGGAGAGCTGCCCCAGCGGCCGTCGGGCGTTCATCAGGGTGGGCGAGTTCGGCATGAACAGCCGGGTGGCCATCATGTCGTAGAACGCCTTGGCCACCTTCTCCACCGCCTTCTCCGGCGCGCCGGACCTGCGATCGGCCTCCGCGACGGTGCGCGCCACCCGCCAGAACAGGTCGCTCGGTGTCTCCACCGGCTTGCCGCCGTCATCCTTCACCAGGTACCGCTTCTCCAGTACCGTGACGGCGTTGGGCGATAGCTGAACCGCGTCCCGTGGGGTGGACGATTTCATAGTGCTCCCCGCTTGAAATATGGATGAGACGAGAGTGGAGCGGCGACCCGTGCGACCATGCTCTCATACCCGCGAACAGCGGAAGGCCAAACTAGGCCAACCGCTGGTAGGGCACAATAGCGCCGAAAAGCCGCGTCCCAGCGTGCGATCCCGATTCCCACATCACAAAAGTAATCAGACGTCGGTTGCGGTGCGCGGTGTGGAAAAAGTGCATGGCTGTGGATCGTCCCGGGGGCTCACTCCGGCGGCCGCTGGAGGGGAAATCGGCCCGCCCGGTGGGCGCGTGCCTGTTCGACGTAGTGCGACCAAGTCCCCGCGATCCGGCGCGCCAGCCGCTCGTCCACCGCGCCCACGACTCGCGCGGGAACGCCCATGACGAGCGAGCGCGGCGGCACCTGCATTCCCTCGGGCAGCACCGAACCCGCGGCCACCACGCTGCCGCTCCCGATGTGGACCTTGTTGAGCAGCACGCTTCCCATGCCGATGAGACAGTCGTCCGCCACCGTGCAGCCGTGGAGGATCACCCGATGTCCTACACCCACCCTGGAGCCGACTTCGCACGGCACTCCCTCGTCCACGTGCACGACGGTGCCGTCCTGAAGGTTGGTCTGCGACCCGATCACGATCGGCGCCATGTCACCGCGGACCACGGCGCCGTACCAAACGCTCGACTCCGCCCCGATCGTCACGTCCCCCATGACGGCGGCGGTCGAAGCGATGAAGGCGGTGGGGTGAATGCCGGGCAGTGGGGTCTACTGAGGCTGCGGCGGGAAGAGCATCTGGGTCCAGGCCTCGACCGGCGCGCCGTCCTTCAAGGCCGGATGCCAGGTGACGGTCCAGACGAAGTCGCGGGCGGCGCGCTCGAACGTCGAATCGTCGGATGGACGAAGGCGCCGGAGGTCCAACGTGCGGCCTTCGGCCGAGACTTTGACCCAGAGCAGCGACGGGCGCGGCGAGCCGCTCACGCCTTCCGGCAGCGGCACGAATGGAGCGTTCACCGGCTTGGGCCGCTCGTCGAAGCAGGACCCGTCCGCGTTGTAGCCCGCGCCCGGAGAGCAGCGCCCGGCCCCCCGCGAGGCACGAGGCTGCACCTCGCGCGAGGCGTCCGGCGCGGGCTGCACCGGGGCGCCGATCGGCTGCAGCTGGGGCGTGAGCTCGAGAGTGTCGCCCGCGCGGATCACGATCGTGTCGGTGAAGAAGTTGAATCGCGGAGCCGAGATCGCGAGCACGTGCGGGCCCGCGGAGAGGCGCGTCGTCGGATCGACGACGGGTCGCTCGTCGAGCATGACCGTGGAGCCCCGCGGGAGCCCAACGAGGCGGACGCTGCCGCTGTCGCTCGAGGGTGGAGGAATTGGAGGGTCGCCCGCCGGTCTCGGCGCCGGACGGCGCGCGGGGGCGGGCGGGGGCGCGGGCTCGGCCGCCGGTGGCGGCGTCGCCTCGGCGGTCGCCGGCGCGGGCGTGGGTGAGCTCGCCGGCGCGGAGTCCAACGGCGGCGCCGCGGCCGCGCGGAGACTCTCGGCGGCCGCGGCGGAGTCGGAAGCGGCCGCGGCGAACGGCGCGAAGCCCCGCTTGCTGTAGTAATACACCGCCCCGCCCACTCCGCCGGCGATCGCCAACACCAGCCACAGCCAGCCGAGCCCGGATCCGCCGCCCCGCATCGCCACGGACCGGTCGGCCACCCGGCGCGGGTTGTCGCGCCGCTCCCTCGGCGTCGCCCGGCGGTTCCCCACGAGCGACTCGATCGGCGTCGTCGGCTGGCTCACGATGAGCGCCGGCCCGCCCAGCGCGGGGCTCGGCACCGTGGGGCCGACTCCCGCCCCGACGCCGGCGGCCGCCACCGAGGCCCGCACGCTCCCCGCCGCGGCGATCGGCTGACCCTGGAGCGACGCCACCAGCTCCTCGCAGCTCTGGTAGCGGTCGGCGGGATCCTTCATCAGCATCCGCTTGATGACGTCGAACAGACGCCGCTCGTCCGCGGTGATCAGCTGCGGCGTTGGTACCGGCTCGGTGATGTGCTTGTAACCGATCGAGAAGCTGTCCTCGCCGTCGTACGGGACTGTGCCCGCGAAGGCCTGATACGCCACGACGCCGAGGCTGTAGATGTCGCTCCGGCCGTCGATGGACTGGGCTCTGGCCTGCTCCGGGCTCATGTAGTGCGGCGTCCCGATCGACATCCCGGTGCCGGTGAGCCGCTGTCCCGAGGCCGCCTTGGCGATCCCGAAGTCGGTGAGGACGCACTGCCCGAACTCATCGAACATGATGTTGTCGGGTTTGATGTCGCGGTGGACGATGCCGCGCTGCGCGGCGTAGCCCAGCGCGCTGCCGGCCTCGATCAACAGCCGGCGGATCTCGGGGGGCATGAGCTTCCGGCGCTCGCCCAGGACGGTCGAGACCGAGCCGCCGCGAAGAAACTTCATGACGAAGTAGATGACCCGCCCGGACCGCCCGACCCGGTAGATCGGGATGATGTTCGGGTGCTCCAGCTGCGCCGCGGTGCGCGCCTCGCGCTGGAACCGCTCGACGAACTCCGCGTCGAAGGCCAGCGAGAACGGGAGCACCTTGATCGCCACCTCGCGCTCGAGGTGTCGGTCGCGCGCACGATAGACCATCGCCATCCCGCCCCGCCCCAGCTCCTCGATGATCTCGTACTCGGCGGCCAGGGCCTCGCGCACCAGATCGGTCTCTTCCAGAGCTCCGGTGGCGATCGCGTGGACCGGAGTGGTGGCCATGAGATCGAGACCGCAGGAGGGACAGAACTTGGATTTGCCGGTGATTTCGCTTCCGCAACGGGAGCAGAACATGCGCGGAAGCTACCGACCCGCCGAGGGGAGTCAAGCGGAGTAGAACGTGGCGATGTGCGAGACGAAGTGCAGAAGGCGGGGCACCGGGGCCGCGGCACCGCGGGGTAGGAAAAAGCCTCGCAACCCGGTTTCTCCTATGAGATTCCGCGCCGCTGCCCCACCGCCTCGCTGGCCCACCTGCATGGCACGTCCCGTGCGACGGTCCGCACGCAATTCCTTGTCAAATCCGGAGAGTCACCGTGGTTCCGTACCACACGATCGCCTTCAGCCAGCAGAAGCTGCGCGCCACCCTGCGGCGGGCCGCGGGCCAGGAGCCGGGGTTCAACTACGGCTTCGTCGTCCACTCGCGCCGACACAACGAGCGTCCCACGCTCGGCGTGATCACCCTGCAGGGCGAAAGCCTGGCCCTCAGCGAGCAGCTGCTCAAGGGGCTCGACGGCCTCTCGATCTGGCTCTTCGGACACGCGCGAATCACCTTCGGTGCCGGCGAGGCGATCGAGTCCACGGAGTCCGGCAGGCCCTTCGCGATGATGAGTCCTCTCTCCTCGCTGGTGATGCACATCTCGACCTTCGACACCAGCGCCGGCGTCACCCAGCACCTGGTGCAGGTGGAGGCCCTGGTGAAGGCCGAGACGCTGGTCCAGCCGCTTCTCGTGCTGACGCACGAGCGGCCGGGGGCGTGGCCGCTGTAAGCGGGGCGGCGGGGCATCGGGGCAGAAAACGGAACGACCCTCCGATGCGATCATCGGAGGGTCGTTTACTTCCACGCTACTGCCCCGCGGCCCCGCGGCCCCGCGGCCCCGCCTATTCCGCCACCACCTGAAACGGCTGGATCCGCTTGTCCGACCGGCCCTGGTCGTCCTCTACCGTGACCTCGAGGCTGTAGTTCCCCGGCTTGAGCTTGTCGAGCTTGAGGCTCCGGCTGGTGCTGGTGACCGGGAACGACGCGGACTCCTCGAACTTCAGGCTGATCTGCGCCGAGCCGCCGCCGAACACCTTTCTTAGGAGCCCTCCTCCCCCACCCTGCTTCCGCACCGCGATGCGCACCGTGTACTCGGTTCCAGCGCTCAGCCCCTCGACTTCGTAGTACAGCTCCATGTTCTCCTTCTTCTTGAAGGTTCGGAGCGGGTTGAAGACGACGGTGTCCTCCGCGGTGCGGCGCCAGAAGAGGTTGGTGTTCCGGCTGCCGAGGACGAGATCGCTGAGAGCGAGCGCGGTGGCGGTGGGCTGACCCACTCGAACCGTGTCGCGCGGGAGCAGGATGCCGGTCTCCTCACCCTGCTGGATCGCGAGGCGATAGTCGAACTTGCCCGGCGGCACCGGGACCGAGACCCGGCCGACCAGGTGCTCGCCGTCCGGCACCGGCGCGGGCGCCACGAAATGGCGGGTGGTGTCCATCGAGGCCGCTACGCGGCCAAACCGGTCGGTGGCCACGAACCGCACTCGCACCGAGTAGAGGTAACCGCGAGTCACCATCACCGGCTCGAGGGTGGACCCCGCGATGGCATACGCGATCTGAACCTGGGTCCCGGTCGAGTCCCGGCCCACGGCCAGCACCTCGGAGTTCACCTTCAGCTCGTCGGGGAAGCGCAGCTCGTAGCTGTCGCTCGTGGTTCCGAGGGCGATGCTCTCCTGCCCGACCTGCCGTTCCTCGGTCTGGTACCGGCCGGTGCTGATCCTGCCCGCCGCCTGGAGCCTCCCGTAGATCGGGGCGAGCTGCTCCCGCGACAGGAGAAGCTGCTGCGCCATCGGATCGCCTTCCGACCCGGCGAGCCCGCCCCGCAGCGCCAGTGCGTTGCTGAACCCGAGCACGTCGAAGAGGCTCTCGACCAGCTTGTAGTCCTGGACGTCCTCTCGCGCCATGAAATGGAAGATCATGTCGCCATCGGGACGGCTGTACCGCCACGACTCGTTGGGCTCGAGCCCGGGGGCGGCGTAGCTCGCCCGGCTGCTCGGCTCGCCGTGGCGGATGTAGATGATGCCGCGGTCGTCGAAGTCGCGGCTGCCGGACCGGTAGCGCTCGACGATGTCGTAGTGGCGATTGAGGGAAGTGAGCTGGAAGTTCTTGCGGGCGTAGAAGAGGCGGCGGTAGTGCTCCCGGAGGCGCTCGCCCTCGGCGCGGAGCTCGATGCGGTCGCGCTCGCTCCAGTACTGCTTCAGGTAGTTGGCTCTCCGCTGGCCCGTGGTGCGGTCGAACTCCCCCAGCACGCTGTCCGACCCGATCGTCGCGAGATCGGCCCGATAGCCCGCGACCGTGACGGAATCGTCGGAGGCGGCGCCCTCGAAATACGATGCGACGCCGTCGAACCTTCCCAGGAGGAAGAGCGTCCGTGACACCTCGAGCAGCCCCAGGCTCCGATTCGGTCCTTTGTCGAGGTAGCCCTGAAAGGCGGCGAGCGCAGAGTCACCGTCGCCCACTTCGCGCTCGACCCGGCCGCGCGCGAGCAGAACTTCGGGGTGGCCAGCGGCCTCGGTGGAAGTGGCCCGACGGAGCGCCTCCAGCGCCACGCCGAGCTTGATGTTGACCCGCTGCCGCAGGGCGGTATTGGCGAGGTCCACGAGGCCGCGGTCGAAGCTGGGATCCACCTCGGCCGACTTGGCGAAGGCCATCGCCGAGCGGGTGAGCGCGTCCTTGCCGAGCATCGTCTTGATGCCGGTGACGAACGAGATCTGCGAGTCGCCGACACCATACTCGGCGAACCCCATGCCGTACCAGCTGTACGGCCAGGCGGGCTGAAGGTCTATCGCCCACTGGAACTCGGAGGCGGCGTCTTCATAGTGCGACTGCCCACCGAGCTCGCCGAGCCGGAGGGAGAGGAACCCCAGCCGGAGGTGCATCATCGCGTTGCTGCGCTCGGCCTTCACCTGCTCGATGAGACGCTTCTCGAGGGCCAGCAGCCCCGTCGAATCCACGGTGGCGGCGATGGAGTCGCGGAACCGCTCCAGCTCGGCCCGCTGGGCCGGCTCCTGGGCCAGAATCGGCAGCGGGGCGGCAGCCAAGAGAAGGGCCAGCGCCGCGACGAGACGTCGCGGTCGGGGGGTTCCGCGATTCGCGGTGGGACGGCCAAACGGGGCGGGCATCTGCAGGATCCTCATTCCGACTCATCCTGAGGCACGGCGGCGGGTTCGGGATTCGACCTAGGAGACGCCCCGGCCCGCCGCCGGCCCACATCGGAGCCTATGATTCGAGGGCACGCTCGCGCAAGAAGCGGCGGATGCCCTCGACCACCGCCTCGGCGTAGAGCCGCTGGCCTCGGGGCGAGCGCAGCGCCGCCTCCTGCTCGGGGACGATGATGAACAGTCCCTCGGTCAATACCGAGGGCATCCAGGTGGTCCGCACCATCGCCAGGTCGCCGCGGCCGATGCCGAGGTCGCGTACTCCCAGCCGGCGGACCAGCGCGGCCTGCACCGCCCTGGCGAGGGAAACGCTTCGCGGCTGGTTGTAGTACACGCTGGTCCCGTTGTTCGTGAAGGGGTTCACCCCGTCGGGCAGCGCGTTGTTGTGAATCGAGACGAGGATGTCTGCCCCCGCGCGCTCGGCCAGGTCCACCCGGGGCCAGAGCTCCAGCGGCACGTCCTCGGTCCGGGTCATGAACACCCGCGCGCCCTCCTGCTCGAGCAGGCGCTTCACCTCGAGACCGATGGCGAGATTGGCCTCCGCCTCGCGAAGGCCGGTCGGGCCGGTGGAGCCGCCGGGCGGATGGCCGGGGTCCACCGCGATCAGGCGGCCCCTCAGCGAGCCGCCCCGGTCCAGAGCAGGCGGGCGACGGACGTCGAGGATGAGATCGCCCCGCTCCCAATGTGCATGGTAGCCCCACAGGCTTCGCGCGAGATCGAGCCTCAGCGTCACCTCGTTGAGAGCGTCCTGGGCCCAAGCCACCCGCCGGATCAGGGTGTCGTGCGCGCCATACTGGATCCAGTTGACGTCACTCAGCGCGCCGTAGAGGCGCAAGGTGACGCTCCGGTCGGATTCGGTCACCTGGAACGGCACCCGCTGGCTCAGCGGCACCCGCATGCGGATCCGGTCCTTCATCGGCGTCAACCGCACCGATCCGACGATCGCCGGCACCGCGGTCAACCCGGGTACCGGACGCGCCTCGGCCGAGGCGATCCAGACCTCGGATTCCGGGGCCAGACGCAGCCTGAGGTCGCCGTTGAGCCGCCCGCTCACGCGTGCGCGGGTGCCGTTGGGAAAGAACCAGTGGTACGTCCCGCCCGGCACCGCGCGCCCGACGGTGATGCCGTCGGTGATGCCGGTCCCGGTGGTGTCGTCGTTCAGCTCGGCGACCACCGGGAGCGTGTCGAGCAGCCCGACCTGCAACGGCCAGCGCGCGCGCACCGTGTCGGCGCCCCGGATCGCCTCGACCACGCCCCACGCCACCGAGTCGGGCGGCAGTCCCTCCGCGACGGGCGGAATCCAGGGACTCGGCAGCGCGGGACCGGGACTGGGACCCACCGAGCGCCCGCGCAGCACGCCGACGTACCGGTCGCGGCGGACCGAAGAGACCAGGTTCGTCGTGTCGCGGTCGAACGCGCGGATTGCCTCGGGGATCTCCTCCAGCCGGGACTCGGCGAGAAGCGGGACGACCGTTCCGTCGGGGAGCCGCAAGCGAACCTCAGCGCCCTCGCTGGCTCGGGCGGAGAGCGTGAGGTACTCGCCGGCCGGCCACCAGACGCGGCCGCGAGGAGCGAGCGACATCGAGTCGAGCCACAGTTCGGGGCCGGGAGGCGGCGCCCAGCCGCCCCGAAGCACGGCATAGTTGAGCACAGAGGAGTCGGTGGCCGTGCGCGCGGCGATACGGAACTGCATGAGACTGTCTTGCGGGAGCGGCATCCAGGCGAGCCAGGCGCCGTTGGGCCAGACGCGCACCGGATAGCCATTGATGGTGAGGCGTGCGTCTCCGGTCCCGACCGAGCCCAGGAGAAAGCTCGAGTCCTTGGCCCGCACGACGACGTCGGGCGGCGGATAGACGACCCGGATGGCGAGCGGACCGCGCTCCATCGGTACCTCGGGGAGCGGAGACGCTGGCCCGGTCGAGTCGCGGTCGGTGGGATCGGCGCGCATGTCGGCGGCCGGCGGCGCGGCGGATGGCGGACCGGCGGAGCGGGCGCACGCCGCGAGCCCCAGCAGCAGGGCGAGCACGCCGGGGCGGCGAACGGAAACCATGGCTGCAAGGTACATATTGGCTATGACTTACGCCATGCGGACGTTGACGCTCTCCAAGCCCCTCCCTAGATTCGTCACACTCCGCCACCCAATGGAACTCTGGAGGGCCTCACCCGAGTGACTCTCGCCGTCGCCAGCCGCACCCCCGCAGACGGTCTCGAGAGGTGTCGCTCTCCGCTGGGGGACGTGTGACCAGCGCTCCAGTCCGCGTGTCCGTCTTCGGCAAGACCGATCTGGGACTCACCCGCGATCACAACGAGGACACCTTCCTCGTCGCCGATCTCAGCACCGGAAACGCCAGCCTGCATCCCGACGTCCGCGACCACGAGGTGGGACCGCGCGGCTCGCTCTTCATGGTGGCCGACGGCATGGGCGGTGCCGCGGCGGGCGAGGTGGCCAGCGCCATGGCTGCCGACATCATCTACCACCACCTCTCCACCGCCTGGGCCGAAGACGCGGAGGTCTCCGCCGCCCGTTTCGCCTATCGCATGAAGGAGGCGGTGGAGCTCGCGAACCAGCAGATCTACGCCTACGCGCGGGAGCATCCCGACGTGCGGGGGATGGGCACCACGGTCACCGCCGCCGGAGTCTTCGGCGACGAGCTCTACCTCACTCAGATCGGCGACAGCCGAGGCTACCTGGTCCGGAACGGCGAGGCGTTCCAGCTCACCAAGGACCAGTCGCTCACCCAGCGCCTGGTGGACGCCGGCGAGCTGACCGAGGAGGAGGCGGAGCATAGCGAGCGCCGGAACATCATTCTTCAGGCTCTCGGCCCCGACCCCCGGGTGAAGGTGGACCTGAGCCGCCAGACGCTCCGGCGCGGCGACACCCTCATCCTCTGCTCCGACGGTCTCTCCGGCGTCGTGAGGCGCGACGAGTTCTCGCAGATGGTGGCGGAGCGCGGAGATCTTCCTTCGCTCTGCAGCGCCTTGATCGATCTCGCGAACGAACGCGGCGGGCCGGACAACGTCACCGTGGTGGCGGCGAAATTCGACGGCGACGGCCTGCCGGAGGCGGACTCCGCGGACAGCGCCGGCTATCAGGTCTACCACGTCCCCGACCAGGAGATCTCCGAGCCCGCAGCCGTTCCAGAGCCCTCGCGACCGGCTCCGGCGCCACCGGCCGAGGCTATCGGCCCCGCCGGGCCGGCGAGCCGCCCGAGCGGCCTGCTGCTCGTCGCCGCGTTGGTAGCGCTGATCGTGTTGATTCTCACCGCCCTCCTCTGACGCGCGAGTGACAGTCGCTCCGCTCCGAAACCGGCTCGCGTGGATCGTCATTCTCTCCTTCGCTTCCGGGTTCCCCTTCGGGCTCTTCAACGATCTCATCCCGGTCTACCTCCGGTCCAACGGCGCGAGCCTCTCCCAGATCGGGCTGCTGAGCACACTGGCGCTCCCCTGGGCGCTCAAGTTCCTCTGGGCGCCGGCGGTGGATCGGATCGGCACCCGGCGGCGATGGATCGCGGGGACGCAGATCGGACTCGCGATCTCGCTCGTCCTTCTTGCGGGGAGCGGCGCCCCGGCGAGCCCCGGCTTCTTCGTGCTGCTCCTGACCCTCGTGGCCCTGTCAGCGACGCAGGACATCGCGGTGGACGGGTATACGATCGAGATCATGGATCGGAACGAGCTGGGGCCCGCCAACGGCACGCGGGTGATGGGCTACCGGATCGGGATGATCGTGGCGGGCGGGGTGCTGGTCGCGGCGTCGGCCCGGTTGGGGTGGACCGCGGTCTTTCTCGCAGGCGCCGCGCTGTACGCCATGGTCGCGGCGCTCACCAGCGCGATGCCGGAGGCTCGAAGGGAGCACGACCCGCACGAGTCGTGGATCGAGCCGCTGCGTGAGCTGCTCTCCCGCCCCGAGATCCTCATCGCCGCGCTCTTCGTCCTCACCTTCAAGCTGGGCGATCTCGCGCTGACCCCCATGGTGAAGCCGTTCTGGGTGGACAGCGGCTACACCGTCCAGCAGATCGGCTGGGTGCAGACGACGCTGGGCGTCGGCGCGTCGATCGTGGGCGCTCTCCTGGGCGGCGAGGTGATCCGGCGGCTCGGCGCCTTCAAGGCGCTCTGGGTCCTCGGCTTGGTACAGGCGCTCTCCAACCTCACCTACTGGGCCGCGGCGGTCGCCGGCGCGACCGTGCCACTGATGTACTCGGCGGCGATCGTCGAGCAGTTCACGGCGGGCCTCGGGACCGCCGCGTTCCTCACCTTCCTGATGACGTTGTCTTCCCGGAAATACGCGGCGACGCAGTTCGCGCTTCTCACCGCCCTCTACCGGGTGGGCGGAATCGGCGCGGGCGCGGTGTCGGGAGTTCTCGCGGAGCGGATGGGATACGCCACGTACTTCCTGCTCACCTTCATCCTCGCCCTGCCGGCCTTCGCGCTGCTGCCCTGGGTCAAGAACGCGGCGGCGAAGGACTGAGCCGTGCCCGTATCCACCGGCCCACCGCTTCCTGCATCAGGCGCTGCCGGTGCCAGGCGAGAAGGACCGGCGCGTCGCTCGGAAGCTGCTCGACCAGCCTCGGGTGGCCGAAGAGCACGATCAGATCCGCGTCCGACGCGTAGCTCGCGAGGGCTTCGCGGGAGGCGTCGCCAAACCCCGCCCGTCCCTTCCACGCACGCGGCTCGGCGAAGACCAGGACCACGCGGGATCCGCCGGTGTAGCGGCTCGCGAGCTCGGGGCCCAGCGCGTTCGCCGTGTAGTCGCTCGGGCTCGGCGGGTATGGTCCACCGACGTCGTCGTCCACCACCACCAGGTCGAGCGGGCCCGTGAGGCGCGGCGCGTCTCCCCGCACCATGCCCTGCCGGAGCAGCGCGTCGGCGAGCCCGTCCGCCGAGTCGAACGGACCGCGCCGCACCGGCGGCGTCGAGCGCGTCGCGGCCGCGACCGCGCGCTCGTAGCGGCGCAGGGCCTCCTCGATCCGCTCGCGCGGTAGCGCTCCGCTCTCCACCGCGCTCGCCAGCGCGTCGCGCACCCGCCTCGGGTCCTTGGGATAGAGCAGCAGGTCCACGCCCGACTGCACGGCCTCGACCGCCGCGTCGGACTCGCGGCGACCCACCAGCGCGCCGTCCATGATGAGCGCGTCGGTCACGACCAGACCGTCGAAGCGCAGCGATCGGCGGAGCTCGTCCAAGATCCCGCGGGAGAGCGTGGCCGGCAGGCCCGACGGATCGAGCGCCGGGTACGCGACGTGTGCCGTCATCATCGCCGCGACGCCGCAGTCCGCCGCCACCGCGAACGGCACCAGATCGCTCGCCGTCAAGGTCTCACGGCTCGCGTCCACGGCGGAGAGGGTGATGTGCGAGTCGGTGGCGGTGCGGCCGTGCCCCGGATAGTGCTTGGCGCAGGCGAGCGCGCCCGCGCCCTGGCACCCCTCGATCCAGTTGCGGACCAGGGTGGCCACCCGATCGGGATCGTGGCCGAAGGCGCGAGTCTGCACGATCGGATTTTCCGGGAGGACGTCCAGGTCGGCGACCGGCGCGAAGACCCAGTTGATCCCGACCGCTCGGGCCTCCTGAGCCGTCACCGCCCCGGCCCACCGGGCGACCCCGGGATCGCCCATCGCCGCAAGCGCGAGCGGCGGCGGAAACTCGGTGAGCCCTTCCACCTGTTGACCGGCGCCACGCTCGAGATCCGAGGCGAGGAGGACCGGCCGCTCGGCCCGGCGCAGGAGATCGGCGGTGAGGCGGCGCACGCTCTCCGCGTTGCCACCGAAGATGATGAACCCGCCCACGCCGAGATCGAGCGCCTCGGCGATGGCGCCGGCCTCGTGGGCGAACGTTCCGCCGGGGCCCGCGCGAAGCGCGGGGAGAATGAGCCGGCCGGGATCGAGCGCGTCTGCCATCAGGCGGGCGTGACGGCGCCGAGCACCCGGGAACCGGAGGCCCCGGTCGCGGCAGGGACGTTGCCCGGCTGCCCGTGCAACGTGAGGTAGCCAAGCAGGGCGAAGGCGACCGCTTCCTTCGCGTCGCCGGGGAAGAAGAGCTCCTCGAAAGTGCGGAGCGGATGGCGGCCGGGCAGCGCGGCGAGGCACCGCCGCAGCGCGGCCATCAGTCCCGGGTGATGACAGCCGCCGCCCGACGCCACGACCTCGGCGTCACCAGGGACCCAGCGCCCTACCGCGTCGGCCACGCTTCGGGCCGTGAGCTCCACGGCGGTCGTCACCCCATCGGGGCCGGGGACGCGCCGGTGGAGCTCACGGGCGTACTGATCGCCGAACCGCTCGCGGCCCGTGCTCTTGGGCGGCGGAGAGGTGAAGAAAGGATCGGCGAGCAGCTCGGCCAGCACCGCCTCGCTCACGCTACCCTTGGCCGCGATGAGACCGTCGCGGTCGTACGAGCGGCGCGCGTCCACCAGCCGCGCCACGCCGTCGATGATGGCGACGCCGGGGCCGGTATCAAAGGCGAGCACGCCCTCCTCCTGCGCCCGCCGGGCGACGTAGGTGAGATTCGCCATCCCGCCGAGATTGAGGAGGACACGCGGATGATCCGCGGCGGCGAAGAGCAGCACGTCGGCCATGGGGACGAGCGGCGCGCCCTGCCCTCCCGCCGCCACGTCGCGCGGCCTGAAGCCGCTCACCACCTTCACCCCGAACCGCTCGGCGATGACGGCAGGCTCACCCAGCTGCCAGGTGACGGCGGGCGGCTCGTGCCAGACCGTCTGGCCCGGGAACGCGATGAAGGCGAGGTCGGAGGCGGGGGTCCGCGCCTGGGCGAGGAGGATCTGGACGGCGTCCGCGGCCCACTCGGCAATGCGGACGTGGAGCCGTGCGAGCGCCGCCGGGCCGACGTGGCCGCCGGGGTCGAGCGCCGCGCGCAGCTCGGCGCGCTCGGAGTCGTCGTAGGGGCGGGTGACGAAGTCGAGCAGGGTCGCATGGGTCGGACTGTGGATCCGGACCAGGGCGGCGTCCACGCCATCGAGGGACGTCCCCGACATGAGGCCGACGCCGAGCATGGGACGTTCGGTCATGTGGTCTGCACCGGCGGCGGATCGCCCACGATCTCCCGAAGGCGTCCCCCGTGCTCGTCCAGCAGGCGCTCGGCCTCGTCGCGGGAGACTCGGCGTCGAGCCATGACGATCGCGGTCTTCACCCTGCCGTCCGCCGCCTGGATCACGTCCCAGGCCTCGTCACGGCCGAGGCCCGTGGTCTCCATGACGATGCGCTGGCTGCGGTCGATCAGCTTGTCGTTCCAGGCCCGGAGGTCCACCATCAGGTTGCCGTACGTCTTGCCCAGCCGGATCATCGCGCCGGTGGTGAGCGTGTTGAGCACAAGCTTGGTCGCGGTTCCCGCCTTCATCCGGGTGGACCCGGTGACTACCTCGGGGCCCACGGCCACCACGATGCACACGTCGCAGGTCTCCCGCAGGAGCTTGGGCGGCTCCGAGCAGGAGACGATCGCGGTGCGGGCGCCGAGCGTCTGCGCGCGGGAGAGCGCGGCCCGCACGAACGGCGTGGTGCCGCTCGCCGCGATGCCGACCACCACATCGTCCGGGCCGATGCGGCGCGCGTCCATCTCACCGATGGCGGCGTTCACGTCGTCCTCGGCGCCTTCCACCGACTTCACCAGGGCCGGATAGCCGCCGGCGATCACGCCGACTACCATCTCCGGCGGCGTGCCGAAGGTCGGGGGGCACTCCGCGGCGTCGAGCACGCCCAGGCGCCCGCTGGTGCCCGCCCCGACGTAGACCAGCCGTCCTCCCGCGCGGAAGGCGGCCTCGATGAGGTCCACGACCCGCGCGATCTCCTCCCGAGCCCGGGCGACGGTGCCGGGCACGGTCGCATCCTCGCCGCCGATGAGATCGACGATCTCCAGCGAGGAGGCGGTATCTATGGTGGAGCTACGGGGATTGCGCCGCTCGGTCAGGCGCGAGTCGAGGTAGTCGTCAGCCACGCGGGGAGAGGATGATGGTTTCCAAGCGTCAGCCTGGGGCTAAATTAGACCGCGTCGAACATTCGGGGCAACTCCCGGCTCTTCCATCCGTCCCCGTTGTCGAGGTCTCCGTGCCCTCGTGCCGACCGTTCCCGCTCCTGCTCGCTCTCGCCTTCGCGGCCGGCTGCGCCGGCCGCGCGACCGATGCACCCGCGCCTGCCGCCGGGATCGCCGCCGATTGGCGCTTCACCGGCAAGGCGCGGGTGACCGAGGCCCCAGCCGCGATGGTCGTGTCCGGCCACCCGCTGGCGAGCGAGATCGGGCGGGATATCCTCCGGGCGGGTGGCAACGCGGTGGATGCGGCGGTCGCGGTGGGGTTCGCGCTCGCGGTGGTGCACCCGGAAGCCGGGAACATCGGCGGCGGCGGGTTCATGGTCATCCGCACCGCCGACGGCGAGGTGCGCTCCCTCGACTACCGGGAGACGGCGCCGGGTCGCGCGACGCGGGACATGTACCTCGACGCGAACGGCGAGCCGACCGAGCTCAGCGTCACGGGGCACCTGGCCGCCGGCGTGCCCGGCGCCGTGGCCGGACTGACCGAGGCGCACAAGCGGCTCGGCCGGCTGCCGTTCGATTCGGTCATCGCGCCGGGCATCCGGCTGGCGCGCGACGGCTTCGTGGTAGACGAATACCGGAGCGAGTCCATCCGGAGCGACAGCGCCCGTCTCAGCTCTTTCCCCGCCTCCCTCAAGAGCTTCCTGCCCGGCGGGCGTCCACCGGCGCCCGGCTCGAGGCTCACCCAGCCGGATCTCGCCGCGACCCTCGAGGCGATCCGGGGAGACGGAGCGGCCGGCTTCTACCAGGGCCCCGTCGCGGACCTGATCGTGGCCGAGATGGAGCGCGGCGGCGGACTCATCAGCCATGCCGACCTGGCCGAGTACCGGGCGATCTGGCGGGACCCGATCACGATTCGATACCGCGGCCACACGGTCCACTCGATGCCCCCCGCCTCGTCGGGCGGCGTCACGATGGGGGAGATCCTCAACATCATGGAGGGGTACGATCCCCTCCCTCCGTTCGGCACTCCCGCGCTCCTGCACCGCGAGGCCGAGGCGATGCGGCGCGCGTTCACCGACCGCAACAAGCACCTGGGAGATCCGGATTTCGTGCGGAACCCGATCGACCGGCTGCTCTCCAAGGACTACGCGGCGACGCTCCGTGGCGAGATCGGCGAGCGTGCCACCCCCACGCCGCGCTTCGATCCGGCCGCCGCGGGCGGCTCGTCCACCACCCACTACTCGGTGGTGGACGCCGAGGGCAACGCCGTGAGCTGTACGACGACGCTCAACGACAGCTACGGCAGCGCGGTCACGGTGACCGGCGCCGGGTTCCTCCTCAACGACGAGATGGACGACTTCGCGGCCGCGCCCGGCAAGCCGAACATGTACGGCCTGGTGCAGGGGGAGGCCAACGCCATCGCGCCGGGCAAGCGCATGCTCTCGGCGATGACGCCGAGCATCGTGCTCGATTCGAGCGGACAGCTTTACATGGTGGTGGGGACCCCGGGCGGGCCGCGCATCATCACGATGGTCTACCACGTGATCTCGAACGTGATCGATCACCGTATGTCCCTTTCCGATGCGGTGACGGCACCGCGGGTGCACCACCAGGCGCTGCCCGACAGCCTCCAGGTCGAGAGCGACGGCTTCACGGCGACGACGCTCGACAACCTCCGCACGCGGGGCCACGGCATCGCCGCCCGCGGCAATTGGGGCGATGTCGAGGCGATCATCCGCACGCCGGGCGGGTGGCAGGGGGTGAGCGATCCGCGGAGGGGTGGAGGGGGCGCGGGGTACTGACGGGGGAACGGCGGAACAGCGGAACGTGTGTCACCCTGAGTGCAGCGAAGGGGGCATGACTCAGGTCATGCCCCCTTCACTTCGTTCAGGGTGACAATCGCCCCCTGGTCAGCTGCTGGCGACCAGCTTGTCGTCCAGCGTCAGCGTCACCGACGTCCCCTGCGGCAGGACGACGTCGCGGTCCTTCGTCTCGATGGCGCGCTGCGTGCCGACCGCGCCGCCGATGATGCCGCCGATGATCGCTCCCTTGCTGCTGCCGCCGAGGACGCGGCCCACGATGGCGCCCGCGGCGGTGCCCCCGGCCACCTTCGCGACGTCGTTCGCATCGGTGCCCCGGCCTTCGAGCTTCGTCCGGATACCGGAGATCGTCGCCACGATCGGGTTCTCCGTCCCGTTCAGCTCGACACCGACCGCGTCGAGCGTCAGCGTGCCGGTCGTGTCGCTCTTGCTGTCCGACGGCTTGATCGCGGTCACCTTGAGGATCACCTTCGAGCCCGCCGGAATCACGGTGCGGCCGCTGGCGTCCTTCACGTCGCTCACCACGGTCGCGGTGACCTCGTCGCCCACCTTGTTCTTACGAGACCGGATCTCGGCGTCGGTCGTGGCCGTGATCGCGGTCCCCGCAGCGAGCGCGGATGCGGCCGCCGGAGCGGGCGCCGGTGCAGGCGCGGCCGGCTGAGGCTTCGGTGCCGCGGGCTTCGGCTTAGGCTTCGGCGCGGGTTTCGGCGCCGCGGGGGCCGGAGCGGGAGCTGGCTCCTCCGCGGCAGGCGCCGGTTCCGCCGCGGGCTGGTCGTTCAGCTCCGCCGAGGTGTCCACCGGCGCGAGCTGGAGGTCGCGGCTTAGACTGTCGGCCGTGGCGACGTCCCGGCGCTCGCCACCACCGCACGCCGCCAGGCCCGCGAGCGCCAGCACCGAGAGAAGCGTTCTCGTCATCAGTTCCCTCCTTCGAGTGTGACTTGCCCGAGTCTCTCGGGTCAGTGACATTGCACTCAAGCATATGCACGAACTGCGGTCCCTACTGCCCTTCCTGAGGCCCTACCTCCGAACGTACGCCCTCGGGCTCGCCCTGGTCGTCATCTCCAACTTCTTCGCCGCGCTCGGGCCCCGGTTCCTGCAGCACGGGATCGACGCGCTCCGAGCGCAGGAAGCGTTCCGCGAAGTGCAGATCGCCGTCGCCTTGCTCGTCGGCGTCGCCCTGGCCGGTGGTGTGGCCCGCTACGGCATGCGCGAGCTGCTGAATAGCGGCAGCCGCCGTGTCGAAACGGATCTCCGGGACCAGCTCTACCAGCATCTTCAGCGGATGTCGGCCGAATTCTACGACCGATACCCCACCGGCGATGTGATGGCCCGCACCACCAACGATCTCCTGGCGGTCAGGATGGTGGCGGGGCCGGCGCTTATGTACTTGGTGGATACTAGCATCCGGACCCTCCTGATTGCACCCGCGATGCTGGCGATCAGCCCGCGCCTGACCCTGCTCGCCTTCCTGCCCCTCCTTGGGCTGCCGGTGATCATGGTGTCCCTGGGCGGGCTGGTCCACCGCAGGTCCCAGGCCATCCAGGCCCACTTCAGCGACCTCACCAGTCACGCGCACGAGAACCTCTCCGGAGTGCGGGTGGTTCGGGCGTATCGCCAGGAGGACGCGGAGATTGCCCATTTCCGTGGTCTGAGTGAGGAGTACCTCCGCCGGAACCTGAGCCTGGCCCGGGTGCAGGGCCTCTTCTTTCCACTGCTCACCCTGATGGGCGGACTCAGCGCCGGCGCCGTCCTTTATATGGGCGGCCAGCTCATCATGTCCGGCCAGGTCACGGTGGGCGAGTTCGTGGCCTTCGGGGTGTATCTCGCGATGCTGGTCTGGCCGATGATCGCCCTCGGGTGGGCGGTAAACCTGGTGCAGCGCGGCGCGGCCTCGATGGCCCGCATCAACCAGCTCTTTCGAGAGCAGCCGGCGATCACCAGTCCGGCCGCGGCGTCGCTTCTGCCCTCGAGACGGGGCGGGCGCACCCTGGAGTTCGACGGCGTCTGGTTCCGCTATCCGGGCACTCAGCAGCGAGGCTGGGTCCTTGAGGACGTGAGCTTCAAGGTCGAAGCCGGCCAGTCGCTCGCGATCGTGGGTCCGACCGGGTCGGGGAAGTCCACTCTAGTGGACATGATCGTCCGCGCCCACGATCCGACCCGGGGAGTCGTACGGCTCGACGGGATCGACCTCCGCCAGCTCGACCTCGACGCCCTGCGCCGCGCCGTGGGCTTCGTACCGCAGGAGACGTTCCTTTTCGGAGAGACCCTGCGGGAGAACGTGCTGCTCGGCGCGCCCGACGACGGCCGCCTCGAGCGGGTGGCCGAGGTCAGTCAGCTGGCGGAGGCCCTTCCGTCGCTGCCGCAAGGGTTCGATACCATGCTGGGCGAGCGCGGCATCAACCTCTCGGGCGGGCAGAAGCAGCGCACCGCGATCGCGCGGGCGCTGGCGCAGGACCCGCCGGTCTTCGTGCTCGACGACGCCTTGAGCGCGGTGGACGCGCAGACCGAGGCCAAGATCCTGGCCGCGCTGCGCGGAGCCCTCAGCGGGCGGACCAGCATCATCGTCTCCCACCGGCTGGCCGCGGTGCGCGACGCGGATTGGATCCTGGTGCTCGACGAGGGACGGATCGTGGAGCAGGGCATCCATGCCGACCTCATCGCGCGCGGCGGCCGCTACTGGGAGCTCCTGCGGCGGCAGCAGTTGGAGGAGGAGCTCGAGGAGGAGAGTGTGGGTGGGGGGTAGGGTCCGGCTCGAGTGCGTGTCACTGATCGCCTGGGCATTGCTCGGGGTGCCCAGAGCAGCACTTCATCTCGAGCGAGCGGCACGTCCTGACTGGCACCGCCTCGCCCGCGACATCCACGACGAGACAAACGCCGTCCGCCACGACCCCGCCGCCTACGCCGAGCATCTCGAGCGCATGCTGCCTCGATTCGAGGGGAAGCTCCTCGAGCGCCCCGGCCGGTCGC
>Ga0184615_10000405_pt1 | contig 24100 bp, 18 predicted proteins | sample PLM4_65_coex_FD_133134 | JGI IMG/M metagenome (GOLD analysis project Ga0184615, IMG submission 133134) | Groundwater sediment microbial communities from an aquifer in East River, Colorado, USA - PLM4_65_coex | ecosystem: Environmental > Terrestrial > Soil > Riparian zone | place: USA: East...
CCCACCGATCCCCGGGTGACCTTCACCTTGACGCCTTCGGCGATCTTGACGGTGAGTGTATCGGCATTCACTGCCTCGACCGTGCCGTAGATGCCGCCGGCCGTGACGATCTCATCGCCCTTTTTGATCTCATCCAGCATCTTTTTGTGCTCTTTCATCTTCTTCTGCTGAGGGCGGATCATGATGAAATAAAAGATGGCGAAGATCACGACCATCATGATGATGCCCTGATACCCGCCTCCTCCCTGGGCGGCCGCCCCATCGCCTCCCGGCGCTCCCATTGCGTAAGCTGTTGCGATAAACATTATGGAACCTCCTTAATAATTAATGTAAATTTCACAGTACAAAATGCAAAATGGAAAATCTAAAGGTACGATTCAATGCCTCAATTTTGCAATTTGCAATTTACCTTTTGCATTTTGCATTATTGATCATTCTCTCTTTTTGCCAAAAATTCCTTCTTAAACTCCCTGAACCTTCCCTGCTCGATGCTCAGCCTGACGTTTCGCATCAGGTCAAGATAGAAATAAACATTATGGATCGTCCCGAGCCGCAATGCCAGGGTCTCACTCGCATTGAACAGGTGCCGCAAGTAAGCCCTGGTGAAATTCCCGCAGGTATAACAGCTGCACCCGGGATCGATCGGCTGATGATCACGTTCGTATCGGGCGTTCCTGATCACCACCTTGCCGAACGAGGTGAAAAACGTTCCGTTCCGCGCGTTCCGCGTCGGCATGACGCAGTCAAACATGTCGATGCCGCGGTCAACCCCTTCCACGAGGTCCTCCGGCGTCCCGACCCCCATCAGGTACCGGGGCTGGTCATTGGGAAGCGAGGGGACCGTCGTCTCGACCATCTCGTACATGACGGGCTTGGTCTCGCCCACGGACAGTCCGCCGATCGCATATCCGTCGAAGCCCGTATCAACAAGCGCCTCCGCGGAGTGCTTGCGAAGATCAGCGTAGATCCCGCCCTGAACAATGCCGAACAGCGCCTGGCCCGTGTCTTTTTTCGCATCACGACATCGCTTTGCCCAGCGAAGCGTGCGCTCAAGCGATTCATGGGTATAATCACGGGTCGCCGGGTACGGTGTGCACTCATCAAAGGCCATGATGATGTCCGCGCCGAGCGCCTCCTGGATCTCCACTGCATACTCAGGCGTTATCAGGTGCTTGGCGCCGCCGTCGATGGGGGACTGGAACGTGACGCCCTCTTCCGTGATCTTCCTGAGTTCCGCAAGGCTGAAGACCTGGAACCCCCCGCTGTCCGTAAGGACCGGCCTGTTCCAGCCCATGAACTTCTGGACCCCGCCGAACGACTGTATCAGATCATGACCCGGCCTCAGGAACAGATGGTACGTGTTCGAGAGGATGATCTCCGCGCCAAGGTCCACGAGGTCTGCCGGCGACAGTGTCTTGACCGTGGCCTGCGTACCCACGGGCATGAACACCGGCGTGTTTACTTCACCGTGAGAGGTCGTGATCTTTCCGCGACGGGCGGAAGATTCAGGGTCTGTTTTTATTAACTCGAAACTGAATGGCATTATATTCAATTTCGGATTGCGGATTTCGGATTTCGGATTAAAAGATTACTTCGAGTTTTAGCGGCTTTCATTCCGCATTCCGCAATCGTATCACATTCTCTCCGGCGCATTCACACCCAGGATCTTGAGCGCGCTCTGGATCACCGTCTTCACCTGTTTCATGAGGAACAACTTGACGGCAGTCCGCTTGAGGTCCTCGGTAATGACCCGGTGCTTGAAATAATAGTTATGCAACAGCCCGGCGAGGTCCTGCAGATAGAACGTCAGCCGGTGCGGCTCGTATTCCCGTGCGGCCTCTTCAATGACCTCGGGATACTTCGCAAGCGCCTTGATGATGTTCTGTTCTTCTTCGAGATCAAGGAGCGAAAGATCGACAATGTCGCTCTTCGGGATGCTGATGTTCCTGGTCTCGGCCTCGCGGAACAGGCTCGCGAGACGGGCGTGCGCATACTGCACGTAGTACACCGGGTTCTCCCGCGACTGCTCCTTGGCAATGTCGAGGTCGAAGTCCAGATGGCTGTCGGACCGGCGGGTGAGAAAAATATACCGCGCTGCGTCGCTGCCCACGTCCTGCACCACGTCCCGAAGCGTTACGAAGTTCCCTGCCCGCTTCGACATGGGCACGGGTTGTCCGTGGCGCAGGATCGAGACCAGCTGGACCAGGAGGACATGGAGCGAATCTTTCGGATGGCCGAAGGCCTGGATCACCGCCTGCACCCGCGGGATATAGCCATGGTGGTCCGCTCCCCAGATGTTCACCAGCGTCGTGAACCCGCGGCCGAGCTTGTTCCGGTGGTAGGCGATGTCCGTGGCAAGATAGGTATAGCTCTTGTCCTTCTTCGTCACCACGCGGTCTTTATCGTCGCCAAAGATGGTCGAGCGCAGCCACAGGGCCCCGTCCGCTTCATAGCAGTTCCTGCTTTCCAACAGTTCATCGATGGATCGCTGCACGGAGCCGTCCTTGAGCAGCGTTGCCTCGCTGAACCAGGTGTCGAACCGCACGCCGAAGGCCTCGAGATCGAGTCTGATATCGGCAAGCATGGCATCCTTGCCGTAGTCCCCGAACTTCTGGACGCATTCCTCAAAGGGGACATCCAGAAAGTTCTTGCCGTGAAGCTTGATGAAGCCCTGGGCGATCTCTTCAATGTAGCTGCCGTGGTATCCGTCTTCCGGAAACGTCACATCGTTGCCGAGCGCCTGCTGATACCGCGCATAGACCGACTGGGCAAGGAGCCGCACCTGCCGGCCTGCGTCATTGATATAGAACTCCCGGGTGACATCATACCCAACCGCTGCAAGCAGGTTCCCCAGGGCATCGCCGATCGCGGCGCCCCTGCCGTGCCCGACATGAAGGGGTCCGGTAGGGTTCGCGCTCACGAACTCCAGAAGCACCCGTTCGCCTTTGCCGATGTTCTTCAGTCCGTAACCGGGGCCTTCCGAATCTATTTCAAAGAGCGTTTTTCTCCAGCGGTCCTGCTTGAATGTGAAATTGATGAAACCCGGCCCCGCTATCTCGGTCTTCGCGATGACCTCGTCCTCGTCCTGGATATTGGCAACAATGATCTCGGCGATCTTCCGGGGGGGCTTGGACTCCGGCTTCGCCAGGGTCATGGCAAGCGTGGTGGCAAGGTCGCCGTGGCTCTTTTCTCTCGGAGTGTCGAGCGTAATTGCCGGCTGCGTTTCGAGCTTCAGTTCTCCTTTTTCTTTAGCCCTGGTAAGGGCACGGTACAGGATTTCAGTCAGGGTTTGTTTCATGAACGATTTTTCTCCTCACCCCATCCCTCTCCCCGCTGGGGCGAGGGTATATTATACCTTCCTTTCCCCCAGGGAAGAGGACCGAGGTGAGGGGAACCGCACTTCGACATCAAGTCATGGATTACCCGTGACATCGGTAATTCCTGCGCATTACAAGCAAGAAAGTATATCGTATCTTCAAAAAAAGTCAATAAAATAATCCCTTTACTTAGTAAAATTGGTGTGGTATTTTATTATAAGAGGTGTGAAACCGTATGTGGGTTCAGATGAACGTAAATACCATCCTCTTCGACAGCAGGAACAGCAGTTATATCGTCGTATTGAAGGATGAAACAGGAAAGAAGATCCTTCCGATCTGGATCGGGGCCGCTGAAGGAAACTCAATAGCCCTGGCCATGAGCAATGTCAAGCCTGCCCGCCCCCTCACCCATGATCTGATCGTCAGTATCTTCGACCGTCTGGAGGTCGAGATCGCACGCGTGGTCATCAGCGACCTTATCGAAAACACCTTCTATGCCTCTCTCTATCTTCTCCACAACAATAAGGAGTTCCATATCGATTCCCGGCCCAGCGACGCCATCGCGGTCGCAATCCGCATCAATGCGCCCGTATTTGTGGAAGAGGAAGTGATCGCCAAGCAGGACTCGACGACGCTCGATACCTGGATGAAGAACCTCGGGGAGAGCGGTGGGACCGAGTATAATGCGTAAACGGTCAGAATCGATGCCGATCGCTGACCGTTATTGGAAATTGAAGACTTCGACGTGAGCTCAGTCGAACGATTGAAAATTTGAAATTGTAAATTTTCAAAAAGCAAAGCCCGTTAAATCCGCAATCCGCATTCCACAATCCGCAATTGGATCATATCCCCCACCTCGGCGCCAGATCGTTCTCGACCCCCATGCTGTCCAGCACCCTTCCCGCGATGAAGTCCACCATATCCGAAATGTGTTTGGGGTGATGATAGAATGCGGGCATGGCCGGGATGATACGGCACCCAAGTTCTGCGAGCGTGAGCATATTTCTGAGATGGATGGCCGAAAGCGGCGTCTCTCGCGGCACGAGGATAAGTTTCCGTTTTTCCTTGATCATGACGTCCGCGGCACGCTCAATGAGGTTCGATGCGAAGCCATGCGCAATGGCCGCCAGCGTTTTCATGGAGCAGGGTATCACGACCATGGCATCCACCTTGAGCGACCCGCTCGCGATGGTCGCGTGCATATAATCCTCATCAAAGTAGGTGATCTGCCCCTCTTTGGCCTCGAAATGCCTCTCGAGAGCGAACTGAATGTCCGTTTCGGAACCTTTCAGCTTGAGCTCCGTTTCATCGTTCAGGATTGAGAGACCGTCGCCGGAAATGCAGAGGAAGATGTCGTGGCCGCCCTTGATGAGTGTTTGAAGCACCCGGTAGGCATAGGGTGCGCCTGATGCCCCGCTGATCGCTATGGTATACGTTGACATGTTTTACCCCTTCTTTTTGAGCTCAGCAGGCACGGAACGCTTCGCTCGTTGAATTCAGCTCCCGAAACATCGTTTAAAGAAGAAAAGGGATGAACATCTTCGTTCGCCTCATATAGTCCCCATAAGGAGCGCCGAAAAACTCCCTGTTCTCGCTCTCCTCCACCTTTGCCGCCATGATCAATGTCATCGTCACTATGGTCGCCAACGCGCCTGCGGTCCAGGATGGCGCTTTCATAAAAACGCCCCACGTCAGAAAAAGGAGCGATGTAATAAGCGGATGCCGGATGCGCTTATATGCGCCCACCTTGACCAGCACCGTCGTTTTCTCGATCCAGAACAGGGTGGGGTCCGCCCGTCGGTTGTCGGGCTTCCCCGCGGTCCGTAACAGCAGAAATCCATGGATCGCCAAAAACAGGGAAACAGCCACGCACGACTCAGCGATGATCTGGCGCAAACCGGACGGTTTATAAATCCAATGCCCGACATCGAGATTCAGTAAAACAAGGACTAATAGGGCTTCCCATGCGAAAAACCGGTAAAAACCATGAAATCGAAAACTACGCAAGGGTGCGCGTGAAACGCGGACCATGCCGGCCGACGCAATGACGAAAATCCCGAGTTTAAAAGTTGTTTGCATAGTCCGCTGCCTCAGCGCTCCTTGTATGTCACCTGCGGTACAGTGACCGCAGACATTGACAGCATCACGCTTGCCAGCATTGCAAGCCCCGCGCCCATGCCGAACGCTGCAACCGCACCGAACTTCTGCCAGACCAGGCCGAAGAGCAGCGAGGCGGGGAACGCGCCGACGCCGACGATCAGGTGATACAGGCCGAAGGCGGAGCCGCGCAGATGCATCGGGGCAAAGTCAGCGACGAGCGCCTTCTCCACCCCTTCGGTCAAACCAAAGTATATACCGTATACCATGAACAAAGCCCAGGCATGCCACTGGCTGCTCGCGAAGGCGAATCCACTATAAACCAGAGCGTACACGATCCATCCTGCGACGATAACTTTCTTCCTGCCGATGCGGTCGGAAAGTATTCCTCCTGGTACCGAGAAACCCATCTTGACGATATGGAGCACTACCCAGATCGTCGGCAGGAGCGTTACCGGCACGCCGAGCTGTTGGGCCCTCAGCAGCAGAAATGCATCAGTTGAGTTCCCCAGTGTGAAGACGAGGACGATCCACAGGTATTTCCGAAAACCCGTGGACATCTCGGCCCAGGCGGCCCTGAAATTGAACGCTGCCGATGAAGCCACCGGGGATTCAACCGGTTTTTCCCTTAAACCGAAAAGAAGCAAGGAAACAGCGAGCAACCCCGGAATGAAGGAGAGCAGGAATATCGTTTTGAGGTTGTCGTGATATATGAGCAGCAGCGCAGTCGCGGCGAGCGGGCCCACGATCGCCCCGCCGTGGTCCATGGCCCGGTGAAACCCATAAGCTGTGCCTCGGAACTCGGCAGGCGTCGAATCCGCGATAACCGCGTCGCGCGGAGATGTGCGAAGTCCCTTGCCCACGCGGTCGGAGAAACGAAGCACGAGCACGTGGGTCCACGAAGTTGAAAACGCAATAAGAGGTCGAATAATATTCGAGATGGAGTAACCGGCAACGATCCACCCCTTCCGCCGCCTGACCCGGTCCGAGAGGTAGCCGGAATAGAGTTTGAGAAAAGAGGCCGTTGCCTCGGCGATCCCTTCGATGATCCCGATCGCCGCGGGCCCCGCGCCGAGCACGGCGGTGAGAAAGACGGGCAGGAGCGGATAGATCATTTCCGACGCACCGTCATTCAGGAGGCTGACAAATCCGAGGATAACGACGTTTCTGGTGAGGCCTTTTCGCCAGCCGGGTCGGGTTGATCCCGTTTCAGTCAATGCAGACATAATGAATGCTGACTTTACCCGATTTGAGATAATTTTTCAAGAACCATGTTCGACCGCTGAAAAACGAGTCACGGGAGTGCTTCAAACCATCCTGAAAGGATTACTTAGACACGGAAGAATCGGATTTCGTATATGATATCCCCTTTCCTTCAGACCCACCCTCACCTCTGTCCTCTCCCTGAGGGAGAGGAGGGTTTATTGTTCGGTCCTCCCCCTGAGGTGGAGGATGATGGAGTACCTGGCCCTCCCCTTCAAGGGGAGGGTTGGGTGGGGATGGGTTTATGATGCCAAGTTCCATCAACACCTCTAGCGCCGCGTTCAACTGGCCTTTGCCGCAGTCTTTCAAGATTATCTCTGGGTGAACTGCTTTCCCGAAAAGATCCGATTTTATCCGACTCTTATCGCATTAATCCGTGACAAATGCAGTCATCAGCATAAAATTCTTGCATCTTTTTATCAGTTGCTATAAAGTAAGTGACGATTGAACTGAACTATTCTATTGCCAGGGGGGATATTCTTATGCCGGAAGTGGTGCTGGTCTCGAACGTTGAGAAAATGGACAAACTCAAGATCTACCTGGAGGATTCGTTCAAGAAGTCCCGGTATTCCGAGATAACCCTGGCCATCGGCATGCATTCCCTTATTGTCGATCCTCAGCATACCATGAAAGATCAGGCCAGTCTTTTTCGGAGTATCCTGAACATGGTGAAAGAAAGGATCAGCGGGAGCAAAGGCAAAAGCTACGGGGCCTGGTATACAGAGTTTCCGGCGCTCATGGATAAGCTGGTATCAACAAAGCAGATCGTGACAGACAGTGCCTCCCTTGACGTCTTAACCGCGCACCATAACGCCTACGGATCGTTCAAATCCGTGGACGACTTTTTCTTCTGGGCCCTGGATGAACGCCGGCTGACCCTGGACCAGATCATTAAATATATTGAGAAGACGGCGGAGATGCATCGAACGACTGCTTGAAGTCAAAATGTAGAATGTGGAAAAAATACTGAATACGGGAAAGCGCTTCTTGTAAAATCCCCTAATCCGTCATTCCCGCAGCGATTCTGAGCGGGAATCCAGCCGCAGTTATGTGCAGCTGGATCCCCGATAGAAGCACTCGGGGATGACAAATAGTTTTGAATCTTGCTTTTTTTCATTTTAGCTTAACCTGCCTCATCACCTCATCAACCGTTATCTCCTCCATGCAGCGGAAACCGATCTTGCATCTCCTTTGAAAACAGGGCGAACATGAAATCCCGGTGCGCACGATAATGTGCGACGACCCGTACGGCCCTGTCCTCCAGGGCGCCGTGGGGCCGAACAGAGCAAGGACTTTTGCCCCGGCCGCCGCTGCAAGGTGCATGGGACCCGTGTCCGTGGTGATGAAAAGGTCGGTAAGAGAAGCAAGAGCAGCCAGTTCTTTGAGCGTGGTCTCCCCTGCCCAGTTCATCGCTGTTTCGCTCATCAGGGAAATGATCCGGTCATTGACAGCCCGGTCTTCGGGGCTCCCCGTGAAAATGACCACTGCATTTTTCTCCTTCACCAACCGGTCCGCCAGTTCAGCGAATTTCCTCTCAGGCCAAAGCTTTGTGTTCCACCGCGCAACCGGATTCACCGCTATAAGCGGCCGGTCACGCGAACTCATGCCTTTGACCTTATTGCTGATTGCCAAAACCTCGCTTTCGATCGGAAGCGCGCACGCCGGAGAGGGATCCCTGGCGCCGAGATAGCGCGCCACGTCAAGATACCGCAGAAGGGCGTGCTTCTCGATATCGTAAGCAGGCAGGCGCTCGTTCAGGAACAGATATGAAAGCTCGCGTGTCCCGTCGAAACCTATCTTGCGCGTTGCGCGGGCCAGACCAATAAGCATAGCGCTCTTGAAAAGCCCCTGGAAGTCGATGGCGATGTCGTAGCGTGTGCTCCGCAGTTCCCGGATGAACCCGAGAATGTCCCCGAGCCCTCTTAAAGCCCTGAACGGGTTCCGGAGCGTCCTCAGCCAGGCATTCCTGCGCGAGACCAGCAACCGATCGATGAGAGGATGGCCTTCGAGGATGCCTGCGGCCGCCTCTTCGACCACCCACGTGAGTTCGCTGTCAGGATAGAGTTTTTTGATCGCCTCAAGCGCGGGCAGCGTTTGCACAACATCACCGATGGCGGAAAGTTTGATGAAGAGTATTTTCATAGGTTCCATGTGCCGACAATCATAATCCATCCAATGGACACAGTCAACCACGAAACACCCGAGCTCGTGGAAATGCTGCAGGTCGTTATGATCATGACGCGCCATCGACGCAATGTCTTCGGCGCCTGAATAAAAAAAAGAAGCAACCTCTCATCGAATGAGAGATTGCTTCTCTGTAACTGAATCAGGTGATGATAGACCAACAACGCTCTAAAACCGGCAGCCATTCAGTATCTGCGCGTTGGTGCTGCACCGCACCGTTCACCGAAAACTACGCGAGGATTATTGACAATCCTTCGCTTAGTACTTCAACGCATAGCCTACTGCTATCACCCACTGGTCCATCTTCAGCTCGATGGTCTGCTGCCCTGGAATGTCCAGGGGATTGGCGCCGGTGACACTATGTGAGAGAGCACGAGTTACTGCAAAATTTAAATCCTGATTGTCGGCCACAGCAGCAGTGAATCCGGCGGTGATGTGTTTCTCTATGACGCCGGGGGCCAAAATATTAAAGAGCACTTGACTACTATCGATTGGCTGCGACCCTTGTGAGTAGCCAACCCGCCAAGTCAAAGCCTTGCTGCTCTGCCACTGCACCCCGACTTTATAGATCGTCATATCATCCCAGCCGAAGCCTGCTCCATCATCGTTGCCAAGTTGACTGGTTGCAAGGTTCGGAAGCAGCGGATTGTGGATGGACTTTACTTCACTGTAGTTGATGCGTTGCACATCAAATAAAAAAGTCAACGCCGGGGTGGTTTTAAAGGCCAGACCCACGGTCCAAGTCGAAGGGATGTCAAAATCACCCGCCTCGGCAAACAAGCCCTGATACTTCTTAAATCTATCCATGTACATTCTGGTCTGGTATGACATGCCCAGGTTCACGCTCGGCAGTATCTCTCCCTGGTAGCCGATCTTCGCACCGAGTCCCCACGATTGATCGTAGCCCTTATCGGTGAGGCTGTTAGGATCACTGGAAAAGAACCCAAACTGGTTCAGGCCTTTTGCCTGAAATTTCTGATAAACAAGGATCGGGGTAATCCCCACCGCATGCATAGGAGCGAGTTTTCTGGAGTAGGTGGCGGCGACAAACAACTGCTGGAGATCAACGCCGGTTGTCGGCGCATCACCACCGAATGTCTTTGTCGGATAATCAGTATTCATTCCTCCGTTCCCGAATATGGATATGCCGGCTGAGCTATCCGGATTCAGCATCCAGTTCGCCCCGATAGAAGGAATCACAAACCACTTGCTATCACTTTTCACCGTACCCGGCGCCAAACCGAATGTACCAGGAAAGCCTGAGGGGTTGCCAGTCACAGTATATTCTCTGTTCGGATTAAAGAAAGTAATACCGAGATCACTGCGCCCGCCGAGGAATACCATATTAGCAGGATTGACGGCCGCGTCCAGAGTATCTTGCGGCAAGGCAACGCCCGCACCACCTAATGCCTGATCAGCAATACCGTAGCCGTGAGAAAAGTAACCATTCGTTGCATACGCCGTCGTGGAAACCATGACTGAAACCATGCAGAAAAACAACAGGAACAGCACAACAGGTAATGTCTTTTTCATCTCTTCCTCCTTTTTTATTTTTATTTCTTTTTTCATCACTCTTCTTTCCCTCCCCACTATTTCCAACGTATTGATGCTGTTATGCAATACAACAATACCAACTATGCGCAGCATGCTCCACGAATTCCTATTGTTTCATGACGGTGATGATCCTATGCACGAGCATAGGGTGATCAACACATACACAGCGCCGAAAAGAAAAACGAACGCAACGATGAGGTCCTTAATTTCCTGAGGCAGGACGATAAAAAAGGGTGTCGTAAGATAGCCGACCAAAAAGAAGCTAGCAGGGGACGAAAGAACATTCCAGGCTTTCCCTACCTCGCCTCCGGGGATCGATCTTTTATAGTCATACGCCTTCACCACGGCGATCAGCTTCCTTATGACGGCAAGACCGCTGATAATGGTAAAGAGATCAAATCCAAAACATGGCCATGCAGCACTATCCTCCGCATACACTTGCGCAATTACGCAATTATTCCACGTTTATCCCTTTCTGTCAAGGCTGAACGCTGTTCACTCCATCTTTTTTTTAACTTGCATTTTAGCGCAGTTTTGCTACAATTTTCTGGACTGCTCAGGATCATTCACACATCATTCATCCATGGCGGGGTTAAAACAAAACACGTCAATCCGGAACATACTGTTTTCCTGTCAACGGGTTAGGATTTTTCTTTCCCTGGTGTAAGAATTTGACCTTTGAATAACCAAGCAGGCGGACTATGGATACGGAGGAGGTTCCCATGCCGAAAAAAGCTCAGAGCAAAAGCATTGCCAAAAAATCCACTTCACGAAAACCCGCTAAAAAACCGGCAGCAATGAAAGCCGTCAGGAAGAAATCAGCCGCAAAAAAAATCGTAAAGAAGAAACCGTCCGGGCGAAAAGCCGTTGTCAAAAAGAAAGCGCTCGTCAAAAAAACCGTAAAAAAGGCGCTAAAAAAGACCGCAGCAAAGGCCGAACGAACGGTCCCCTCCAAACAGTTCACAATCGAACCCGGCCCGCCTCCCCCGGGCATCCCGCCGGTCGAAGAACCAGCCCGGCATGAAGAGGCCATCGGCACGGTGACCCATTATTACAGCCATCTTGGCGTTGCCTTAGTCCAGATCAACAACGGCAGGCTCAAGACAGGCGACCAGATCCACATTCAGGGCCATACTACGGATTTCACCCAGCCGGTGGAGTCCATGGAGCTGGAACATCAGCGCATCGACCAGGCCGCGACCGGTCAAGTCGTCGGTTTGCGGGTCAAGGATGAGGCACGCGTACACGATATCGTGTACTTGATAAAATAGCGCGGATTTGCGCCAACGAACAGATGATGCAGTCATTCCAGCGCAGGTCCTCATGCCTGCGCTGTTTTTGTTTAGGCATAACCCGGACAAGACAGAACCATAAATACATTCATGGTTACCACGGATGCACATACCCTGCTGTTGCCAAAACGCGGGCAGGCTGTACGAACAAAGAAAGGAATTCAGATTCAGTTTTTGGTATTTTCAACAGCCTGCGCCCAGCATTTGCGGGTGGTAACGTAGCCTGCTCTTGCGAAGACACGGCCATAAACGAGTGCAGGGTGTGAAACTCCGTGTCGCTTAGATGCGCCTGCTTTCGGCAATCCGTGGTAAAATAGTATTAAGATTTTCTTGCCATTTTGAAAGGAGCCCCTCATCCCGACTATTTACGGCAATACGACCGGCCTCAAGCCTGCTGAAATAAAGATGCTCGAACGTCTCTACCGCAGGAAGATGCCGCCCGACACGGTCATCACTCCCGAGGCCGCTCGCGCGCTTTCTGAAGCGTCAGCCGGGATCGGTCGCCAGGTCGGCCTCATCATCGACCGCTCCGGAAGCATCCGGAACGTGCTCGTGGGAACGAACCATGACATCCTCATCCCCGACCTTTCGGAGCACCGGCTTGGCGCACGGCGCCTGCGCGGCGTACGATTCATCCACACACACCTGAAAAACGCCCCCCTGAACCAGGAAGACCTCACGGACCTGGCGCTCCTCAGACTGGACATGATCGCTGCGCTCGCCGTCGGCCGCGACGGGATCCCCGGGACCATCTCGCTTGCCTATCTGGTCCCGCCGAATCCCTCGGGGAAAATCCATGAAGTCATGCCGCCGCAGTCAGTTCATGCCCTTGACGTGGACGCGGCGGAATTCGTCGGCGATATAGAACGGGAAATGGAGCGGGCGCAATCAGCCCTCGTGGTCGCGAAAAAAGACCGCGCCATCCTCGTGAGCGTATCGAAGAAGAGCAGACACGAACAGGAAGAGTCCATTGAAGAACTCAAGGAACTCGCCCGAACGGATGCGATCACCGTGCTCGACACTGTGGTCCAGCGGCTGCATGAGATCAATCCGAAATATCTTCTGGGTGAGGGCAAGCTCAAGGAGCTCGTCATCCGTTCCCAGCAGCTCGGCGCCGACCTCATCGTATTTAATCAGGACCTGACCCCCGCGCAGGTCAAGTCCATCGGCGACATTACCGAGATGCGGGTCATCGACCGCACCCAGCTCATCCTCGACATCTTCGCGCGCCGGGCGCACAGCGGCGACGGCAAGGTGCAGGTGGAGCTCGCACAGCTCAAGTATCGCCTGCCCCGATTATCGGAACGCTCGACCGCGCTTTCCCGGCTCACCGGCGGCATCGGCGGGCGCGGTCCGGGTGAGACGAGGCTCGAGGTCGATATGCGACGCGCACGGGACAAGATCCGGAGGCTGGAAAAGCAGCTCGACGCCCTCGGAAAAGCCAGGGACCAGCGGCGTGAACGGCGCATCAAGAGCGAGATCCCCATCGTCTCGATCGCGGGCTACACGAACGCGGGCAAGTCCACGCTGTTCAATGCCCTGACTCGGTCGGAGGTAAAGGCCGAGGACCTGCTTTTTGCCACGCTCGACACGGCCACGCGCAGGCTCCGCTTCCCCCGCGACCGCGAGGTGGTCATCACCGATACCGTGGGGTTCATCAAGGACCTGCCGAAGGACCTGCTCGGCGCTTTTCGTGCAACCCTGGATGAGATGCAGGACGCGGACCTGATCCTGCACATCGTGGACATCAGCAATCCGCGCTTCGAGCAGCAGATGGATTCGGTCAACAATCTCCTGGCGGAGATCGGACTTGACGAGATCCCCCAACTCATCGTGCTGAACAAGGTCGACCTCGTGAACCGCCTCTGGGCCAAGGTTGTCGCGGCGCGTTTTAAGGGCGTCGTCTGTTCTGCGATCGATCCGGCCTCACTCGGGGATTTGCTTGCGGAGATTGAAAAGAGGGTGTGGGCGGAGGATAATTCGGAGACTTCAACGAGTTCAGTCGAGTCGTCCGGTGTTCAGGGTTCGGAGGGTGTGTCCTGAGGATAGTTCGGAGTTTAGAATTCGGAATGAGAAAGCGATAGAAGGCCTTGGTTGTAGTAAGCAGTATTCGCGTTGACGCTTGTTGTAAAGATGCCTCGGGCCCAACCTTCACCTACAACTGTTCACTTAGAATTATAGAAACAATTAACAAATTCTGTTTGAAACATTCCAACGATGAATACAGCACCCTGGCCGACTACTTCACTTGGCCCAGCACACTCCGCACCCGCTTCAAAAGCATCATCGGTGTAACAGGCTTAAAGACCACCGGTATCTTGCCCTCGAGCAACAACTTCTGCCGGACCAGGGCAGGGGCATAGCCGCTCTGGAATAGAATCTTGATATTGGGCTGGATCGCCCTGATCTCGTCATAAGCCTCTTTCCCGGTCTTCTTTGGCATGATAATATCGAACAGCAGCAACTTGATTCTGTCCTTGTGTTCCTTATACGTATTCACCGCGTCCTGACCATCGACCGCAGCGATCACCGTGTAACCGACCTCTTCAAGTATTACCCGGGTCATCGTTCTGACGGTTTCGTCATCTTCCGCAAGCAAAATGGTTTCCGTGCCTCCCCTGGGACGCTCTTCCACCAGTTTTTTCTTCTCCTCTTTCACACCTGCTGCGATGAGCGGAAGATAGATATTGAAGCTAGTGCCTTGGCCCGGCTCGCTGTAAACATTAATGAAACCTTCGTGCTGTTTGATGATGCCATAAACAATTGAAAGCCCCAGTCCGGTGCCCTTTCCTACTTCTTTGGTTGTGAAGAAGGGCTCGAAGATATGCTCCCGGGTAACCGCATCCATGCCCGTGCCAGTATCTGATATTGTGATCAACCCATAAATGCCAGGCTTGCCGTAACCGTGGATAGTGATGAACGCTTCATCCAGCCGCACCTGCTCCGTGGCAATGGTGAAGATTCCTCCCGTTGACATTGCGTCGCGAGCGTTCGTTGCCAGGTTCATCAGGAGCTGCTCAAGCTGATGGGCATCGCCGAAAATTGGCAATGCTTCCTCAAAGAGCGACGTTCTGCATTCAACATCCTCTCCAATGACCCGCTTCAGGAATTTATCCACTGTCCGGATGCTCTCATTCAGGTCCACGGGCTTTCGTTCGCTGATTTGTTTTCTGCTGAACAGTAGGAGGCGTTGCGTTAAATGCGCGGCCCGGTCACCTGCCTCGAGCATGTGCTCGATGTACACGCGCCGAGGATCGTCCTTTGCCATTTTCATGAGAGCAATATGTCCGTAGCCGACAATAGCGGTCAGGATATTATTGAAATCATGGGCAATACCGCCGGCAAGGGTGCCGATCGACTCCATCTTCTGTGCTTGACGAAGCTGGTCTTCGAGTTTCTGTTTGTCGGTGATGTCGCGGAAGATACCGCAGAGGCACTGCTTTCCGCCCAAAGTCACTGGCGCGGCATTGATGTCCGCATAAAAGACCGACCCATCCTTTCTTAACATCGGAACCTTAGGCACAAGCGAGAGCTCTCCGCACAGCTGTTTTTTAAAGGTCTCCCGGATGGCGGGCAGGTCCTCTTTAGGGTGAATATCATCAATACTCAGGCCAACGATCTCATCGTGTGAATATCCGAGCATGATGCACATCGCTTTATTTGCCTCAATTTGCTTCTTGGTTTCCGCGTCGGCGATCATGATCCCGTCGGTCGCCTGTTCGAATATTGACCGGAACTTGTCTTCGCTTTCCAGCAGCGCAGCCTCCACATGCTCACGCTCCGCAATTTCTTTTTGAAGCTGTTCATTAAATTTTTTTAGCTCAGCTCCTTTTCTTATAAAATAAATAATAATAGGCGCAACTATCAGAGGGACAAATAACGCATCTATAAAGCCAGCCAGCAAAAGTTGCGCCAAATTAGTCTTAATATAGAGCACATACTGAAGCGTGTTCAAAAAGGCCGTAAATAATTCAGACGCAACTACAGTAATCCAGATAAAATGCCATGGATTAAAGGGCTTCTCCTTGACAGGATATTTATTGCCCATGGTCGGCCTCATTTAACATGCAAACTCCAGAAGGGACATAAGAACCTGAATGCGCTCTGTTTGTCCATGACGAGATTGTATTTGATCATCTACAATCAGCGAACCAGGAGGGGTGTTGACGCCACCGAGATATATACATTATTCGCATAATTTTATCACAAAATATAGCAACAAAGGCCGACTTTATTAAATAAAGCGGCCCTTATGCAATCTGACTCCCCATGCAGGACTCGAACGAGCAAAACTCAAACGATAAATTCAAGATGAACTGTGTACCGTCAGACCAATTCAGAAATCGTTGAGTACAGGAAGAAGTTATTACTTCCCTCCAATTGACAATTCTTTCACCCGGAGTGACGGGCTGCCGATCCTGCCGGAGAAGCGGAGGTCGCTGCCGACGGCGTCCACATTCTTCATCAGGTCCAGAATGTTCCCGGCGATCGTGATCTCGCGAACAGGGTATACTTTCCTGCCCTTCTCTATCCAGAAGCCGGTTGCGCCCACGGAAAAATCGCCCGATATATGGTTCGCGGTATGCGCCCCCATTACTTCGGTTACGTAAAGACCGCTGCTCGTCGAACTGATCAGATCCTCAAGCGAAGAGGTTCCCGGTTCGATATACAGGTTCGTCACACCCACTCCGGGAATGCCCTTGAACCCGCCGCGCATGCCGTTCCCGGTTGACACGGTCTTGTCCTTGTTCGCGGTATACGTATTGTAAAGGAACAGGGCAAGCCTGCCCTTGTCGATGACCGTTTTTTTCTTCATGGGCACGGTCTCGTCATCCGACGGTGCGCTGCCGAGCCCTTCTGCAAGCAATCCGTCGTCATAGACCGTGATGAGCGGCGCAGTCACTTCTGTGCCCAGTTTGCCCATGAAGAGCGACCGTTTCTTCTGCACGCTCTCTGCCGAGAAACCCGAAGCCAGGATCGATAAAAAGTCTCCTGCCACTTCGGCATCGAGGACCACCGGCGCTTTCACCGAATCAATATGCCGGGCACCAAGAAGGTCGAGCGCCTTTTTTGCGGCCCGCCGCGCGACTTCCTCCATCATCAGCTTGCGATAAAACCTTTTCACGTCGAAATCAGATCCTGCCTGCGATTCCCCCTTGTCCTCGGCAACTACCTCGATGCTCGACGATGCCGCAGTGCCGCGATACGAGACCTCGGCGCCGTGAGTGTTCATGATCAGGGTCTCGGACTCCGAAAAGCTCGCGGACGCCTTTCTGATGCGCTTGATCCGTTGGTCGACGCCAAAAGCCTCGCGTTCCATGGCCATGACGCGTTCGATCTTCTCTTTCTCGCTCAGGGCGACCAGTTCGGGGTCGTACATCGTTATCGATCGATAGTCAACAGCAGGTCGTGCCGGGATCGAATGGAAAGGATCGGGCTCGATGTTCCGCGCGTTCGTAATTGCCGATCGTGTCAGCGTTTCGAGGGCATTCTCCGAGAGGTCGGTGGTAAAGGCAAATCCCATCTTTCCATCAACGAGTATCCGAAGACCCGCGCCGATGTCCTTGGCGCGGTCAAAGGCGTCGACCTTCTGTTCCTTGACCTCTATGCTGGTGGATGCTGAGGAGCGGAGAAAGACCTCGGCAGCGTCTGCCTTGAGATCGTTCGAGAGGGAGAGGATTTTTTCAGCGATGTGTTTGTGCATGATTAACATGAAAAACCCATACCGCAAAGGCTCGAAGAACGCGAAGGGTTGCATTCATTTTACACCTGGTCACTTGCATTTCCTCGCGACCTTGGCGACTTCGCGGTCAAGAAGATTTTATCTGTGTGCCCCGTGTCAGGAGCAAATGAGGTTATTAATCGAAATAGCTCGCCGACGCCGTGTCCGACTCCCACACGGTAACGCTGGCGACCTCGAGGTTCTCGTTATTGATCTTCTTGGTCATCGTGTCGTAGATCCACTTGGCCAGGTTCTCGGACGATGGGTTGATCTGGGTAAAAGGGAATATATCGTTCAGGAAGGTGTGCTCGAGCTGGTCCAGCACGTCGCGAAGGGATTTTTTGAGGTCGTGAAAGTCCATGGCCAGGCCGATATCGTCCAGGCGCTCTGCGGTCACGGCAATGGTCACGCGCCAGTTGTGGCCGTGGAGCTTCTCACACTTGCCCTGATAGCCCCGGAGCTGATGAGCCGCCGCGAATTTTGATTCAACCATGAGCTCATACATAGGAAAGGATAATATGGTATGCGCCGGTAAAAGTCAATAAGGAAAAAATAGCGTGAAGGAAAATGTTCTTGCAATCGCGCACGATTTCAGCTATGATTTTTTCAATGGAAGTAACGAAGGAAGAGTCAAGGCAAGCCATCGAACCGCAGTTCCTCTCGCAGGCCCAAGCAAGCGGTATAACGCTCCATATCGGTCAGATGAACAAAACCGAACATGAAGGGACCATCCGTGATATCGGCCGCTACGAGATCAACCTTGAAGAGAACGGAAAGATCGTCACGCTCCTGAAACAGGAGATGGCCTATCTCACCGCTCCCCATCCCGTCCTCATTGTTCCCGAGCCGCAACAGACATCCGGACCCGCCGATGAGGCCCTCGCGGCACCTTCTCCCGGCAAGCCGAATATCCAGCAGGAATTCCTCGACAAGGCCATCAAGGAAAACCAACTCCTGACGCTGTACCTGATCAACGGGCAGCGCATCAGGGCTCAGATCGAGGCCTACGACAACTTCACCATCCTGCTCAAAGAGGAAGGTAAACAGCACCTCTACTACAAACACTCGATCACCACGATCAATCGTTAGGGGTATGACCCATGGAAACAAATCTCCTCGATAGAATGCTGGACACGTACCAGACAGGGCGGACTTCCGTGACCGTTACGCTCCGGAACAAGATCCGCATTTCCGGAAGGATCAAGGCCTTTGACAGCTACGTCATCATCATGGACGGCCACAAACAGGAGATCCTGTTCCGCCATGCGGTCACCTGCCTCTCCCCGCTTCCCCAGGAGGAGCACATGCGGCCGCCCGCAACAAGCAGGCCCGCCCCGGTAAAAACAGCCCTCCCGAGACCCGCAAAGATCGCCTCACCCAAACCCAGACAACAGCAGCCTCAGGCGCCTGCCCCATCCGCAACCGAGAGTCTCAGCAATACGATGAAGGACGGACTGCTCAAGTGGATGCAGGAACATAAGGCAGCAAAGTAGCATGAACTTACGTTCCCTTTTGCTCGCCGCGTTCTCGGGCATTCTCCTTGCCGTTGGCTTCCCCGTGCTCGACCTCCATCTTCTTGCCTGGATCGCCCTGCTGCCTCTGTTCATCTCGCTCAGGGGACAGAGCGTCAGGAACGGTTTCTGGCTCGGCGGGATTGCCGGGATCGTGTATTTCGCCGGCACCGTTTACTGGGTCACGAACTCCGTGTACTTTTACGGCGGCATTCCGATCGTGCCGGCGTCGCTCATTACCCTGCTCCTGTGCGCCTACCTGGCGCTCTATCCCGCGGTCTTCGGCGCAGCTGCCGCGCATATCGGGAAAAAGCATCCTTCTCTTTTTTTCATCGCTGCGCCCGCGCTCTGGACCGCGCTCGAGCTCGCCCGCACCTATGTGTTCAGCGGCTTCCCCTGGTCGCTGCTCGGCTACACGCAATATCGCGCCCTGCCGGTTGTCCAGATAGCGGACATCACCGGCGTGTATGGCGTCTCATTCCTGATCGTCCTGGTGAATGCCGCTCTGGCCGAATTCATAATGGATAAGAAGAGATATCCCGGTCTTATCATCGCCCTGGCCGGCATGCTTTTCGTACTCGGCTACGGGTCCATGAAATTGCGGCTCCCGGAGCAGGGGGCCGGTATAACAATATCGGTCGTACAAGGGAATATCGAACAGGATAAAAAATGGGCCCCCGCCTTCCAGGGGGAAACTATGGCGGTGTACAAAAAGCTCACCCGGGAAGCGCTCAAGGAACGACCGGACCTCGTGATCTGGCCGGAAACCGCCACCCCGTTCTACTTCAGCGGTGTTGCCCCGACAGACCAGGCCTTGACCACAGACCTCGAAGCCTTCGTAAAACAGATCAGGGTCCCGCTCCTCTTCGGCAGCGCGACCTATGAAGTGAAGCCGAACAGACGGATCATCGGCCGGAACTCCGCGTTCCTGCTCTCCGCTGACGGACAGGTCGAGGCTACCTACCATAAGATCCACCTCGTGCCCTTCGGCGAGTACGTGCCGCTCAAGGGAATCCTGTTCTTTGTGGAAAAGATGGTCCAGGCGATCGGAGATTTTCAGGCCGGAGACGACTATACCGTCATGGGGGTCCCTTATGGGCATACGGAAACGAAGCTGAGCACGGTCATCTGCTACGAGATCATCTTCCCCGACCTTGTCAGGCGCTTTGTGGACAAAGGGGCGGAGATCATAACCACGGTCACGAACGACGCGTGGTTCGGCAGGACCGCGGCCCCGTACCAGCACTTCTCCATGGCCGTCTTTCGTGCTGTTGAAAACCGCGTGCCGGTTGCGCGCGCGGCGAATACCGGCATCTCGGGCTTCATTGATACACAAGGTCATATCCTGGCCACATCAGGGATCTTCACCCAGGCGCACCTGACGCGCACCATCGTACCGGGAACTGAAAAAACCTTTTACACCCGCTTCGGCGACCTCTTTTCCTACGCCTGCGTGCTCGCGAGTCTGATCATGCTGGCGTGGATTCCAAAAAAGAAATCCGGATCAAAACCCGCATAGCCGCAACGACACGAAGGTTTTCACCCCGAATCAATTCCATGAACTCGTAAAAAAAGACGTCTTACCCGTCCCCGCTTCCGCGGGGATAAACTTGCCCCCGTGAAAACGGGGGGCGGGTATACAAGATCCAATTAATTTCACGAAAAGGCTGGATTCCCGTTTTCACGGGAATGACGGGATATGCGTTTTCCCCCGAACTTTTTACGAAAGAATCAGTTCTGACTCAACTTTGTTTCTTAGTGACTTAGGGGCAGGACTTTCTTCAAAAACTCGGCTGACTTGAGCCGCTTGCCCAGGATGTTGAAGGTGTGCGCGGAGAATGCCAGATCGAGCTCCTGCATGATCGCGGGAGAGGGCTTGAGTCTGCAGACCTTGTCCATGTCCATCCTGAGCACGTGGTAATAGAACCCCACCGCGCCCTGGGAGAGCCGTATCTGCGGTTCGCCGGACGAGACCATGCAATCGGGACAGAGCATGCCGCCCTTCATCCCGAGGAAGATGATCTCCCCTTTCGGACGGATGCCGCAGGAAAGGCAGTGGTCGAGCTTGGGCTGGTAACCGAGCAGCGACAGGAATTTGATCTCGAATATACGGAGCAGAAAAAGCGGGTCCTCACGCTCGTCGAGAAGATGAAGGACATGGGAGAGGAGCAGAAAGGCCGGCGCGTTGCGCTCGCCGAGCGGCGCCATCTCGCGCACCAGTTCGAGCATCACCGCGCCGACAGCGGAGCGGTCCAGATCGCAGCAGATGGATGCGTGCTGCTCGATGATGTCCGTGGACTCGATCCGCGCAAGCTCCTGGTGTTCGCGCTCGAAGAGATGCAGCCGCGATATCGTAAAGGATTCGAGCCCGGCCCCGAATCGGCGGAAGGACTTCCGGGCGTTCCTGGCGACGCCCTTCAGCATGCCGCGGTCAAGGGAAAAGAACGTGACAAGCTTGTCCGCCTCGCCCAGGTTCATGCTGCTGATGATGATGGCCTCGGTCTTGGATTTCATTATTCTCTGCTAGCGTTTCCGGTAGCCGCAGGCTTCAGCCTGCGCATGAGCCGGGGCTGCACCCTAATGACGCAAACTGAAGTTTGCGGCTACCAAGGAACATGAATCATTATACACAATCGAGCTAGCCGACAGCAAGCTTGCGACCGGCCTCTCGTGCCCGGCGAAGGGCCGTGTCCGGCACTTCGAATCGGTTTTCTCTGTGCTCTTTGCCTGCACCCAGCGTTCACGAGTGGAACCGCGAGTGCAGGGTGTGCCCTTTGTGGCTGAAAAGATTCAGCCGGCCTTTCCGGGTTAGGATCAAGCGAAACTTCTCTTCCAAAAAGAAGAAACATCCATCAAGATACTGTCGGACACGAGTTCGCTGACATTGGATTCGAACCAGTCCGCGGGCATAGAACGGGAATAGGCGGGTTGAACGAACCGGTTGTCCATCAGCACAATGAGGCCGCGGTCGATCTCGGAGCGGATCACCCTCCCTGCCGCCTGGATCGCCTTGGCCATCGCGGGGATCGCATAGGCATAGTCGAATCCGGCATCGTATCGTTTTTGATAATACTCCCTCATCTGCTCGCGTTCAAGGTCGAAATTCGGCAGCGGCGGACCGATCACGAACGCGCCGATCGCCATCTCGCCCGGATAGTCCACTCCCTCGGAGAACATGCCTCCCTGAACGGCAAAGAGTATCGTGGGAACAGACCCCTCCCGGAGTTGCTCCAGGATCTGCTCAACCCGGTCCGCGTTCATTTCCCGCGCCTGCCTGAGAACAACAAACCCTTCCGGCGATTGGAACAGGGCGAGGGCTCGTTCAAGGAACTCGAAGCTCGGGAAGAACGCGAAATAATTTCCCGGACGCACGGCTGCTATCCGCGACAGGGCATCTGCTATCCTCGCATAGTTGCGCTCGCGGTCCGAATACCTGGTCGAGATCTGGGGAATGATCATGAGCTTGCGATGCTCCCCGGGGAAGGGGCTTTGAAATTCCGCCGTCTTTACGATCCCGGGATCGAGCCCGGACAGCCGGGTGTAATAATCAAAGGGCTTTAACGTTGCCGAGAACCCGACAACCTGATCGTACTCATCATAGGACTCCTTAAGCATCGCGGAGGCGTCGCAGCAGGTGATCTTCACGACTCCTCCGGCAGGATGCGGATGAAAGGTCGTAAAGAATTCCTCTCTCGCGGGGTCGCACACATACTCGAGGGCTTCGGTAAATGCGGACCAGTAAAAGCAGAGCCTCATGACGACGTCGCGGGGCTGGAAATCGATGTCGGAATCAAGATAACGCGACAGGAAGGCGCGGAGCTTCGCGTCCCGCTCAAGGAACGAGTCGACGGGCGGATCGATCTTCGCCGGTTTCGCGTTCGCTTCGGGCCTGCATGAGGCGATCACCTGAAGGCATGAGTCAAGCAGTTCCATGGCCTCTTCCTGAAAGCGGGAAGGAATGCGCTGGATATCGCCCCGCATCGATTCGAGTGTTGCGCTGGAGAGCGCGGGCGAATAGTAATCCATTGCCCGCGAGGGAAGATTATGGGCCTCGTCGATCACGAGGTTCGGTTTCCCTGTTTTATCGATAGTGATCGCCGCCATGCGTCCGAGGGCCGAACGGGGGGCAAAGACATAGTTGTAATCGCAGATCACGATGTCTGCCTCCTCCGCCCCATCAAGCTGCAGCTCAAAAGGACAAACTTCATATTCCTTTCCCAGCGAGCGGAATGTCCGGGCTGTAAGCTTTCTCTTCTTCGCGATAATGTCCAGAAGTCCGTGTTCCGCAACCTTTGCATAATAGTCCCTGGCGTATTCGCAGAATGCGGGGTCGCAAAGCGGCTCGTTCTGGAAACAGATCTTGCCTTTCGCCGTGATGGTGAGCGACTTGATCTTCGAACCCGTGTCTTGAAAACGCATGACTGCATCCTCGGCAACCAGGTGCTGGCTGTTCTTTGGCGTGACGTAGAACACCCTCTGGCCGCGGCTCAGCGCCTCCTTGAGAACAGGATAGAGAACTCCAACAGTCTTCCCGAGCCCGGTGGGTGCCTGGATCAGCATCGGTCTTCGCTCCTGCATCCCCTCCTCGATCGTCTGCATGAGCTCGATCTGGCCGGAACGGGGTGTCTCGTAAGGGAAGGAGAAACCTGCAGCAACCTTCCTGCGGCGGAGTGCGCGCTTCTCGGCTTTTCCGGCCTCTTCCACAAGTTCGTCAAGACGCTGGTCCAGCCATTTTTCGTACGCAGGAAGATCGAGAGTGATATCGAGGTCCAGTGAGTCCCGGTTCCGGGTGGAAGCGAGATGGAAGGACAGCGCAGGAACAACCTTGTGCTCGAGCCACGTGAAGTAGCCGTAGGTAGCAAGCTGAAGGTAATACGGGTGGGTCAGGACGTTATTGGCAAGCGCGCGGGCAAGTTCCCGGATATTGAAGGTGGTCTTGATCTCTTCGATCCTGGGCGGATCGTTCCTGAAGATCCCGTCCATCCGTCCATCGATCCGGAACCGATACCCTTGTCTGATGAATTCGTGACAGACCGCCACTTCGGCTTCGTAGGCCTCATCGGCCTTTGCCCTCTTTTTCTGCACGCGGGCGTGTATCTCGTGCCCCTCCGCGGCGGCCCGCCCGTACCCTGAATGGGCCTCGATGCTCCCGATCCTGGG
>Ga0184615_10000406_pt1 | contig 24093 bp, 25 predicted proteins | sample PLM4_65_coex_FD_133134 | JGI IMG/M metagenome (GOLD analysis project Ga0184615, IMG submission 133134) | Groundwater sediment microbial communities from an aquifer in East River, Colorado, USA - PLM4_65_coex | ecosystem: Environmental > Terrestrial > Soil > Riparian zone | place: USA: East...
CGGAACTCGCCGTCGGTGATCGCGCCGACCCCGACGCGCTCCTGCATGGCGACGACCTCGCGCACCGCCTCGTCCTCGATCTTGCGCAGCTCGGCGAGGGTCAGCTTTCCGGCGGCGTGGTCGTCGCGCGCCTTGACCAGCCTCTCGGGACGCGGGAACGAGCCGACATGCTCGGCGCGGAACGGCGGCGTCTTGTTCTCGGCCATCTGTCCTATCCCCAAACTTGATGTGCGACTTCGACGATGCGGGCGAGCTTGCGCTCCACGTCGCCCATGCTGAGCCGCCCGGCGCCCCGGCGCGCCGCGCTGGCAAAGCCGCACTGCGGCGACAGCCCGAGCCGGTCGAGGTCGATGTACTTGGCCGCGTCGTCGATGCGCTGTTTCAGCGAATCCGCGGATTCGATCTCGGGCAGCTTGGTGGTCAGCAGGCCGAGCACCGCCTTCTTCGGCTTCGGCAGATGCCGCAGCGGCGAGAAATCGCCGGCGCGCGGCGTGTCGTATTCGAGAAAGAATCCGTCGACCTTCAGCGTATTGAACATTTTCTCCGCGATCGGATCGTAGCCGCCCGACGCCATGCCGTGGCCGATATTGCCGCGGCACATGTGGACCGCGACCGCCATGTTCGCCGGCCGATCCTTGATGCAATCGTTGATGACGTTGATATAGGCGTCGATCAGCGCCCTTGGGTCCTCGCCGCGCTTCTTCACGATCTCTTGGTTCTTGGGATCGCACAACAACGCCAGCGGTACCTCGTCCATTTGCAGATAGGTGCAGCCGCGCGCGGCCAGGTCCGCGATCTCGTCGCGATAGATGCGCGCGATATCGGCAAGGTAGGCGTCCCGGTCGCGATACACCGCATGCTCGAACGATTTGTCGCCAGACATGGCGTGTGCGATCGAGGGCGTCGGCAGATTCGCCTTGGCCGGCTTATGCGCGATCTTCTTGAGCGATTCGAAGTCGTCGGCCGTGATCGGCCGCGTCCGTCGCAGCTTGGCGACCGCCTTGCGTTCGCCCACCGCCGGCTTCCACGGCGTGCCGTCGAACTGGGTGAAGGTGAAATCGTGGCCGGGCATATGGTCGCCGAAGCCTTCAACCTTCTCGAACAGGAAGTCGCGCCAACCGGCCTTGCGATACTCGCCATCGGTCACCGCATCGATACCGACGCGTTCCTGCAGCGCGACGATCTCCTTCACCGCGTCGTCCTCGACCGTCTTGAGATCGGCACTGGAAATCTTCTTGGCCGCGAATTGCTCGCGCGCGTCCATCAAATTGTCCGGCCGTGGGAACGAGCCGACATGCTCGGCGTGGAAAGGCGGTCTGTCGTTGGCCATGATCAACCCCAGATTTTTTGCGCGGTTTCGACGACCCGGGCGAGCTTGCGCTCCACCACGTCCATCCCCATGGAACGCACGCGAGTCGGGATCGAGGCGAAGCCGCACTGCGGCGAGATGCCGAGCCGGTCGAGATCGACGAATTTGGCCGCCTGGTCGACGCGGCGGCGCAGCGTGTCCACGCTCTCGAGCTCCGGGAGCTTGGACGAGACGATGCCGAGCACAGCCTTCTTCGGCTTGGGCAAATGCCGGAGCGGCGAGAAATCGCCGGCGCGCTCGGTGTCGTATTCGAGGAAGAACCCGTCCACGTTGAGCCGATTGAACATCCGCTCCGCGATCGGCTCGTACCCGCCCGAGGCCATGCCGTGCCCGGCATTGCCGCGGCACATGTGGACGCACACGGTCATGTCCTTCGGCCGGTCCTTGATGGATTCGTTGATGGCGTCGATGTAGAGGTCGATCAGCTCGTCCGGATCGTCGCCGCGCTTGCGCACGTCCTCCATGTTGGAGGGATCGCAGATCACCGCCAGCGGCACCTCGTCCATCTGCAGATAGGTGCAGCCGCGCGACGCGAGGTCGGCGACCTCTTCGCGCATGATGCGTGCGATGTCGTCGATATAGGCATTGCGGTCCTTGTAGACGCCCAGCACCGTATCGCCGGTGAAGAAATGCGCGACCGACGGAGTCGGCAGGTTCGCCTTCTTCGGCCGCTGCGTCGTGGTCTTGAGGAATTCGTAGTCCCCCGCCGAAAGCGGCTCGCGGCGCGACAGCTTCTTCGAAACCTTGGGCTCGCGCACCATCCCGAGCTTCTTGCCGTCGAACATGGTGATGGGAAAGCCGCGCTCCACCGTCTCGGGCCCGAACCCGTCGCAGCGGTCGTAGAGGAATTCGCGCCAGCCGCGCTTGCGGTATTCGCCGTCGGTGATGGCGCCGATGCCGACGCGCTCCTGCATGGCGACCGCCTCGCGGATCGCCTCGTCCTCGATGCGCTTGAGCGCGTCGGCGCCGATCTTGCCGGCCGCGTGTCGGTCGCGCGCGTCCATCAGCCGGTCAGGACGGGGCAGGCTGCCGATATGCTCCGCGCGAAAAGGTGGCCTCGGATCGGGCATGTTCCGCTCCCTGGTTCTTCATTTTCGGCGCCGCCGCTGGCCAAGCCGCGCGGTTTGAAACTTACTTTATCCGCGCCGCGGCCTCCTTGGCGAGTGAGTTGTCGATATGCGCCGCGATCTTCGTCGTCATGGGCAGGATCTTGAGCTCGTGAAGGTCGTCGACATTTTTCTGGAAGCGCGCGACGTCGATCAGGCAGTTCGGCTCGCGATAGAAGTCGCTCTCGGTGAACGCGTAGGATTCGAAATTCTCAACCGGCTGCTTGGTGACCTCCGCGACGAGCTTGAGTGCGTCGGGGCGCGACTTCGCGTCGTACATCCAGCGTCGCATGCGAATATTGTCCTCGAGGAAATCGACCAGGGCGGCGCGGTTCTTCGCGATCCATTCGGTCTTGCCGATCCAGCTCGAGGTTTCCTGCGCCCCGATCACGTCGGCCACGGAGAACAGCGGCTTGTAGGCAGGATTCTTCCTGGCTTGCAGGTTGAACGGCTGCAGCAAGATGGCGGCGTCGATGCGCTTGGATTCGAGCGCGGCAAGCTGCGCCGTGAAGCGGATCTCGACGAATTGATAGTCCTTGCCCGCCTGAAGTCCGTGCTTCGCGAGCATGGTGCGCGCCGCGGCGTCGATATTGGTGCCGAGCGCGCTGACGCCGATCGTTTTGCCCTTGAGGTCGGCGACGGTCTTGACTTCGTCGGCCCGCACCCAGAACTGCGAGCCGTGATAGCCCGGCACGCCTTCCGAAAGCTGTTGCCCGATGGCGCGGATGTCGAGCTTGGCTTCCATCAGACCGAGCACGAAGGCCTGCGGGTTGATCGAGGCGAGGTCGACGTCGCCCGAGCCGAGCGCCGTAAGCGCCGCGCCGCCGCCGCCCATGAACATCGGCTCGACCACATACGACTTGCCGTAGTGCTGCAACAGCTCCGGCGCATATTTCGGCACCAGCGGCATCAGCGGGGTCGGGTGTCCCGGGGTTGCCGACCATTGGATGCGCAGCTTCACCGGCTCCGCGCCGGAAGCTTGGGAAAAGAACACGCACGCGGTCACGGCCGCGAGAAAGCGCAAAATCGTCATGATCTCCATCCCGGATTGCATTGGCGATTTTTAGTGTATCGTATCGGGTCATGGCGACGAACACTCTGGACCGCAAAAGCGAGACGCGGCGGGCGACCAACCCGCTCTACCGCGACAACCGCATGAAGCTCGGCGTCATGGCGTTCAATTGCAGCCATGGCTCGACGATCACCACCGCCGAGGGCGCGTGGGAGATGACCTGGCCGGAAACGGTCGAGCTCGCGCAGATGGCGGACCGCGCCGGGATGGAGGTGCTGCTGCCGGTCGGGCGCTGGCGCGGCTATGGCGGCCCGTCCAACTTCAACAACCGCACCTTCGAAAGCTTCACCTGGGCGGCGGGGCTCGGCTGCCTGACGCAGCAGATCGGCGTGTTCGCCACCTGCCACGTGCCGCTGGTCCACCCCGTGATGGCGGCCAAGATGGCGGCGACCGTCGACCACCAGACCAACGGGCGGTTCTGCCTCAACGTCGTGTGCGGCTGGTTCAAGGACGAGTTCGACATGTTCGGCGCCGATTGGCGCCACCATGACGAGCGCTACGTCTACGGCGAGGAGTGGGTGCAGCTTGTGCGCCGTCTGTGGTCGGAGGAGGGCGAGTTCGACTTCGACGGCAAGTTCTTCCACGCCAGGCGCGCCTGGTCGGAGCCGAAGCCGATCCAGAAACCGTATCCGCCGATCATGAATGCCGGCGGCTCGAAGGCCGGGCGCGAGTTCGCCGCCACCGTGGCCGACATGAACTTCGTCATCCTGACCCACCACGATTTCGAGGGCGGCAGGGCGCAGGTCGAATCGCTCAAGAAGATGGCGCGCGCGGCGGGGCGTGAGGTCGAGGTCTGGATCCACGTCTACGTCGTGTGCCGCGAGACGCAGAAGGAAGCGGACGATTATCTGCAATACTACGTGCGCGACAAGGGCGACCTCACAGCGGTCAACAACCTGCTCAAGATCTTCGGCGTGCAGTCGGAGACGCTGGCGCCCGAAAAGCTCGACGAGTTCCGTTTCCATTTCATGGCCGGCCATGGCGGCTATCCGCTGGTCGGCACGCCCACGCGCATCGTGGACGAGCTCGAGACCCTGTCGAAGATGGGCGTCGACGGATGCCTGATCTCCTGGGTGCGCTACAAGGACGAGTGCCGACAGTGGATCGACCGGGTGATGCCGTTGATGGCCCAGGCGGGACAGCGGCGTCCGTAGGGAGGACGGCATGGTGCTGACGACGTTCCGCGATCTCGTCGCCAAGGTAAAGGCCGGCACCTGAGCGCGCCGCCGCGATCCCGTCCGAAGCTCGATGCTATCCGGGAGTTCCTGCGGCTCGAATCCGCGGCGGGCATCGTCCTGTTCGGCGCCGCGCTGCTCGCCGGCATCGGCTTCACCATGAGCCTGTTCATCGGCATGCTTGCCTTCACCGACATGGAACGCGCGGTCGACGTGCGGCTCGGGGTAATGCTAGGCTCGATCGCCTCGGCAATTTGCGGATATCTGGTGCTCAAGTGGTCTCCACGACAATCAACCATGTCGGGCTGATCGGCCTCGGCAAGATGGGACTGCCCATGGGCCGCCACATGGCGGCCAAGGGTTTCGCCGTCACCGGCTACGACGTGCGCGAAGACGCCTTCGCCGCCGCGACAAAGCTCGGCATCGGGCGCGGCGCGACCCCGGCGGCGGTGGCGGCGGCGAGCGACCTCACCATCGTCGTGGTCGGCTTCGACTCCGACGTGGAGACGGCGTTCTTCGGCAAAGGCGGAGTGCTGGAAGGGGCGAAGCGCGGCGGGATCGTCGCGGTCGCCTCGACGATCGCGCCGGGCACGATGAAGGACATCGGCGCGCGCGCCGCGGGTTCCGGCGTCGCGCTGCTCGACATCCCGCTGTGCCGCGGCGAGGGCGCGGCGGAGGCCGGCAAGCTGTTGCTCATGGGCGGCGGCGGGAAAGAGGCGTTCGAGGCGTGCCGGCCGTGCTTCGCAAGCTTCGCCGACGCGATCTACTATCTGGGGCCGCTCGGGGCGGGGCAGGTCGGCAAGATGGTCAATAACCTGATCCTGTGGGCCTGCATCTCGGCGGATAACGAGGGGCTGGGTCTGGCGTCGAAGCTCGGCGTCGAGCTCGGCCCGCTGCGCGAGGCGCTGGTGGCCTCGTCGGCCGGCAACTGGGCGCTCGCCAACGAGATCTGGAAATACCCGATGCCCTGGGCCGAGAAGGACATGGGCATCGTGCTCAAGGAAGCGGACGAGGCGCGGCTGTCCTTGCCGCTGTGCGGGGTGGTGAAGGAGGTCGTGAAAGGCCTCAAGATCGCGCGCGGCGAAGGCATGCCGGAAGCGGGAGGATAACGCGATGCCGATGGAACAGATCGTCAAGGTCGACAACTGCAATGTGCACATGAGCCGCGACGGCAAGGGGCCGACGCTGGTCTATCTGCACGGTGCCAACGGGCCCAACCCGTGGACCAAATGGTTCGAGGATCTGGCGCAGCGCTTCACGGTGATCGCCCCCGACCATCCGTCCTTCGGCCGCTCGGACGATGCCGAATGGCTCGAGGACATCGGCGACCTCGCCTATTTCTATCTGGACTTCTTCAAGGCGATGAACCTGAAGGACATCCACCTCGTCGGCCATTCGATGGGTGGGTGGCTCGCGGCCGAGATCGCCATCCGCTCCACCGAGCGCATCAAGACGCTGACCCTGATCGCCGCGGCGGGTCTGCGGGTACCCGGTCACGCCGGTGTCGACATCTTCCTGACACCGCCGCAGGCGATGCCGCCCAATGTCTATGTCGATCCCAAGCTGGTCGAATTCATGCTGCAGGAAATGGCCAAGCCCAAGACCGAGCAGGAGCTCGACAATCTGATCCGCATCCGCACTGCCGCGGCGAAGATCTGCTGGCATCCGCGGCTCAACAACCCGCAGCTCGCCCGCTGGCTGCACCGCATCGACGTGCCGACGCACCTGATCTGGGGCGATTCCGACCGCATCATTCCACCCGCGCACGGCGATGCCTACAAGAAGCTGATCCCGCACGCGAAGCACACGGTCATCGCCCAGTGCGGGCACGGGGCGATGGTCGAAAAGCCGCGTGAGATGCTCGACGCCGTCGCCAACTTCGCCATGGAGCGCGTGTGATGAAACTCTTCATGTTCCATTTGATGCCCTACGCCGATATCGACCAGAAGGAGGCGGCGAAGTATCCGAGCGTCTGGGTCAAGTTCCCCAATTCGAACTTCGATCCGGTGAAGGGGCATGCGCTCTACAACCGCTACCTCGACGAGCTCGAGCTTGCGGCCGAGCTCGGCATGGACGGTGTCGCGGTGAACGAGCATCACCAGAACGCCTACGGCATCATGCCCTCGCCGGTGGTCACGGCAGCCGCGCTGTCGCGGCGCGTCAAGACGGCCGACATCGCGATCCTCGGCTCCGGCTTCGGGCTGCGCGAGAACCCGCTCACGCTGGCCGAAGAGCACGCGATGATCGACTGCATCACCGGCGGGCGGCTGATCTCCGGCTTCGTGCGCGGCATCGGCGCCGAGTACCACTCGATGGGCGTCAACCCCGTGACCTCGCTGGAACGCCACATGGAGGCGCACGATCTGGTGGTGCGCGCCTGGACCGAGCCCGGGCCATTCGAGTTCACCGGCAAGCATTACCAGTTCGACTACGTCAACGTATGGCCGCGCCCGTTCCAGAAGCCGCACCCACGCATCTGGTGCCCGTCGCAGGGCTCGATCGAAACGCTGGAATGGACCTGCCATCCGAGCCGCAAATACGTCTACGCCCAGGCGTATTCGCCGTTCACCGCCGTCAGCCGCTATCTCAACGCCTATCGCGAGATCGCGGAGAAGAAGTACGGCTACACGGCCGCGTCCGATCGCCTGGCGTGGAACCTGCCGGTCTACGTCGCCGACACCGACGAGAAGGCGATGGCGGAGGCGAAGCCGCACCTCGAGGCGATGTTCAACCTGTTCCTGTCGATGCCGACCGAGTTCCTGTTTCCGCCCGGCTATACCTCGCGCGAGTCGCTGCGCCGCATGATGCAGACCAAGGGCGCGGTGTTCGGCAAATCGACCGGAGAGGGGCTGGTGGAGAAGGGCATCGCCATCGTCGGCTCGCCCGACACGGTGCGCAAGCGCTTCACGCAGTACCACAAGGAGCTCGGGTTCGGAAACGTCGTGGCGCTGTTGCACTTCGGCACGCTCCCGGCGGACCTGACCGAGAAGAACATCCGCATGTTCTGTAAGGAAGTGCTACCGGCGCTGAAGCCCCTCGACGACAAGAATTACCAGGGCTTCGAGGTGGGAAAAGTCCCGGCGCTGTGAAGTCCTTCTCCGCTCTTGAGGGCGGAGAAGGATTTAGGATGAGGTGGGTGAAACGAGGTGCCGGCCCCACCTCACCTGGCCTCTCCGCCCCAATGGGGCGGAGAGGGACGAGCACGAATCAGCTCGCTTCCTTCTTGCCGTTCCCATTGGCGGCCGCCTTGCGCTGGGTCAGCAGCCCGCGCACCGCGGTCGACACCGCGACCTTGCCCTCGCGCACATAGGCCTCGTGGTTCTCGACGATGTCGTCCACGTCGTAGACGTAGTTGACCATCATGCCGGCCGCCTGGCGCAGGCCTTTTTCCGACATGTCGGCGCCCCAGTTGATGCGCTCGATCGCGGCGCCGTTGCCGAGGTGGAACCGCGCCACCGGATCGATCGGACGCCCGTTGCGCTTCTCCTGCGCGAGGTAGCGCGCGCAAAGCTGCATCAGCGGTTTCTGCATCCGGCGCCGCGTCATCTCCCGCTCCGCCCAGAGCGGATCGGACAGCATCGAACGCTCTTCATGCGCGAAGGATTCGAGCGGGGAGTCGGGACCCGTGCGCTCGAGCCAAGCGCGGAAGCCGGGAATGGGCGACAAAGTGCAGTAGGTCTTCACGCGCGGCAGCTCGGACGACAGCGCGTCGACCACCTGCTTGATGAGCAGGTCGCCGAACGAGATGCCGGTGAGCCCGTCCTGGCATGCGTTGATCGAATAGAACACGGCCGTATCGGGCGGCTCCTTCGCGGAGTCCTCCGTCCCCGGCTCAAGCAGCGGCGTGATCTTGTCGGCCATGCCGCGGGTCAGCGCGACCTCGACGAAGATGATCGGCTCGTCGGGCAAGGCCGGATGGAAAAAGGCGAAGCAGCGCCGATCCTCGGCAAGGCGGCGGCGCAGATCGTCCCAGCCGCGGATCTCGTGCACCGCCTCGTACTCGAACAGCTTTTCGAGCACGACGGCGGGGGTCCGCCAATCGATGCGCGCGAATTGCAGGAAGCCGCGGTTGAACCAGGACGTCAGCAGATGGCGCAGATCGATTTCCAGCGGGCGCCAGTGCGGATGGCTGTCGAGATTGGCCAGGATCTCCTCGCGCATCTTGATGATCATCGCCGTGCCGCCGGGCGCGATGTTGACGCGCCGCAACAGCTCCTGGCGCGGCGACTCGGCAGCCGCCGAGAGCGCGATCAGCGTGTCCTGGTCGGCGCGCTTGAGATAGGCCTCGGCGGCAAGCTTGATGCGGTCGCTGTCGGGCGCCCATTCGTTTGCCAGCATGTCGAGGAAGGCGAGACGCTCGCCTTCCGACATCTTGCGGTACAGCCCGACGATCTCCTGCGCGAGCGCGGTACCCGAGGCTTCGCCGTGCGGCGACATCAGATCGCGGCAGCGCTCCGCCGCGCTGGCGACCTGGGACTCTTTCGACGAGCGTTCGAGGTATTGCCGACCGAGATCGGCAACGGCATCGAACATGCTGCGCACCCACACGCGGCCCATCGCCAGAGATCTCCTTTCCGTCAGCACCGGCAGAAACTGGCCTGAAAACGTTACACTTTTGTTCATCTAAAGTCGCCCCCGTGGCCCGCAAAGCTGATTGCCGGTACAATTATCGTTAAGCCGCCATAACGCCCGGCGCCGCGCTTCGGCCTGCCGGTATCCATAAGGGGAGACGCATGCCGCCGTCGCAACGCAAGGTCGCTCTTGTCACGGGCTCGGCGACGGGGGTCGGCGCCGCCACGTGCCGTCTCCTGGCCGGAAAAGGCTGGAACGTGGTGGTTAACTATTCGAAGAGCCGGAACGAGGCCGAGGAGACGGCGGCCGAGTGCCGCAAGCTCGGCGCCGAGGCGATCGTCTGCCAGGCGGACGTCGCGCAGGATGCCGATTGCCGCCGCATGGTGGACGAAACCGTTAAGAAATGGGGCCGCATCGACGCAATGGTGAGCTCCGCCGGCTACACCAAGTTCGTCCACCATGCCGACCTGGAGAGCATGACCAGCGACGAGTTCCTCAAGACTTTGTCGATCAACCTGCTCGGCCCGTTCCAGGTCAGCCGCGCGGCGGTGCCACACCTCAAGGCCTCGGGCAACGCGGCGATCGTGTTCGTCTCCTCCGTCGCCGGGCTCAACGGCGGCGGATCGTCCATCGCCTATTCCGCCTCCAAGGCGGCGCTCAACAACATGACCAAGTCGCTGGCGCGCGTGCTCGGGCCGGAGATCCGGGTCAACGCCGTGTGCCCCGCCTTCATCGAAGGGCGCTGGCTGGTTGAGGGCATGGGGCAGGAGCGCTACGAGGCCTATAAGAAGAACCTGGTCGCGACCGTGACTTTGCGCCACGCCATGACCCCCGACGACGTCGCGCAGCAGATATACTGGTTCATCGACGGCGCCTCCGTCGTCACCGGCCAGGTGCTGGTGACCGACGCGGGATTCACGCTCGGACCGGTGCCGGCGCATTCCGCCGCCGGATCGGAGAACCGGGCCGAACGCCAGAAGGAGCGCGCGTCGTGAAAAAGGTCGCGCTGGTCACCGGATCGTCGAGCGGGCTCGGCGCCGTCACGGCGAAGATGCTCGCCGGCAAGGGCTGGAACGTGGCCGTCCACTACGCCAAGGGCCGCGCCGGCGCCGACGCCACCGCGGCGGAATGCAAGAAGCTCGGCGCCGAGGTGCTGGTGTGCCAGGGCGATGTGAGCGTCGATGCCGATTGCCGCCGCATCGTGGAGGAGGCGGTAAAGAAGTTCGGCCGGCTCGACGCGCTGGTGAACTCGGCCGGCGCCACCAAGTTCGTCGATCACACCGACCTCGAAGGATTGGCGTCGGACGACTTCGCGCACATCCTGATGGTCAACGTGCTCGGGCCGTACCAGATGATCCGCGCCGCCGCGCCGCATCTGAAAGCGACCGGCGATGCGTCGGTGGTCAACGTGTCCTCGATCTCGGGTGTGGTTGCCGGTGGCTCGTGCCACGCCTACGGCGCGTCCAAGGCGGCGCTCAACAACATGACCAAGTCGCTGGCGCGCGTGATGGGGCCGGAGATTCGCGTCAACGCGGTCTGCCCCGGATTCATGAACACGCCGTGGATGTCGTCCAATCTGGGCGAGGAGCGCAAGGAGATCTACCGCAAGCAATGGCAGACCCAGACGCCTTTGCAGATGGCGGCCGAGCCCGAGGACGTGGCCGAGATCATCCTGTGGTTCATCGAGGCGGCCGGGCTGGTCACCGGCCAAATTCTGGTGACCGATGCCGGCTACACGCTCGGCGCCGCGCCCAACCATTCGCGCATGGCGTCCGAGCGCCGCGCCGCCGAAAAGGAAAAAGCCAGCTAGGGGAGGAATGTCATGGCGCGTCAAGTCATCATCACCTGCGCCGTCACCGGGGGCGCGGACACGGTCGGCAAGCATCCGGCGATTCCGGTGACGCCCGAGCAGATCGCGACCGCTTCGATCGAGGCGGCCAAGGCCGGTGCCGCGATCGCCCATATCCACGTGCGCGATCCCAAGACCGGCAAGGGCTCGATGAAGCTCGATCTGTACAAGGAGGTGGTGGAGCGCATCCGCGACTCCGGCACCGACGTGATCATCAACCTGACCACCGGCGCCGGGGCGCGGTTCAACCCGTCGGACAACGACCCCAACGTGGGCGGGCCCGGCTCCACCATGGCGACGCCGGAGAATCGCGTCGCCCATATCCAGGCGCTGAAGCCCGAGATCTGCTCGCTCGACATCGCCACCATGAATTTCGGCGACTACGCCTTCATGAACATCCCCGGCCACCTCGCCAAGATGGCGAAGGCGATCCGCGCGGCCGGGGTGAAGCCGGAGCTCGAAGTGTTCGACACCGGCCAGGTGCGCCTCGCGCGCAAGATGCTCGACGACGGCACGCTGGAGGCCGACAAGCCTTTGTTCCAGCTCTGCCTCGGCATCCCGTGGGGCGCGCCGGCCACGACCGACAGCATGATCTTCATGAAGAACCTGCTGCCGAAGGACGCCATGTGGGCCGGGTTCGGCATCTCGTCGATGGAGATGCCGATGGTGGCCCAGGCCTGCCTGCTCGGCGGCCATGTGCGCGTCGGGCTCGAGGACAACCTCTATCTGGAGCGCGGCAAGTTCGCGCCCAACAACGCGGCGCTGGTGGAGAAGGCCGCGGCCATCGTGCGCGCGCTGGGTGACGAGCCCGCCACCCCGGCGCAGGCGCGGGAGATACTGGGGGTTACAAAGCCTCATTGAGGCGTTTGCGATGCGACGGGCTTGGGCTGCAAGCGCGGCAGCCCGTCCCGTTGCATTGCCATCACCCCTATGCTAGGTAGACCGCGCCATAAGGCGGGGGGAAACCGCCCGACGAGGGGCGTAATCCTGCCATGAAATCAATCAGTTAACGATCCATCCGGGTTCATCGACGTGGCTGCCGAAACGACTGGGGTTGCCGGGCTCGCGACGCGTTATGCGACCGCTCTGTTCGAGCTTGCGCGTGATCAGGGCGCTTTGGACGCCGTGGCGTCCGACCTGACCAACCTCGCAGCGATGATTCACGAGTCCGCGGATTTGCGCCGCCTGGTGCGCAGCCCGGTGCTCAACCGCGCCGATCAGGGCAAGGCGATGGACGCCCTCCTGCAGCGCGCCGGTGTGTCGGAGCTGACGCGCCGCTTCGTCGGCGTGGTCGCCGCCAACCGGCGTTTGTTCTCCCTCGAATCCATCATCGCCGCGTTCCGCCAGCTTCTGGCGAAGAGCCGCGGCGAGCTGACCGCCATCGTCTCGACGGCCCAGCCGCTGACCGATGCGCAGCGCGCCTCGCTCGACGCCTCGCTGCGCCGCGCCGTCGGCGTCAAGGTCGCGGTCGAGACCAAGGTCGAGCCCGAGCTGCTGGGCGGCATGATCGTCCGCATCGGCTCGCGCATGTTCGATTCCTCGCTGCGCTCCAAGCTGCAGCGCCTGCAACTCGCCATGAAAGGGACCGGCTGATGGATATCCGCGCCGCGGAAATCTCCGCCATTCTGAAAACCCAGATCGCCGCCTTCGGCACCGAGGCCGAGGTCGCGGAGGTCGGACAGGTGCTGTCGGTCGGCGACGGCATCGCGCGCGTCTACGGGCTCGACCAGGTGCAGGCAGGCGAGATGGTGGAGTTCCCCGGCGGCATCCGCGGCATGGCGCTCAACCTCGAGAGCGACAACGTGGGCGTCGTGATCTTCGGCGAGGATCGCACCATCAAGGAAGGCGACATCGTCAAGCGCACCCGCACCATCGTCGACGTGCCGGTGGGCAAAGGTTTGCTCGGCCGCGTGGTCGATGCGCTCGGCAATCCGATCGACGGCAAGGGCCCGATCGAATCCACGCAGCGCAGCCGCGTCGACGTCAAGGCGCCCGGCATCATTCCGCGCAAATCGGTGCACGAGCCGATGCAGACCGGGCTGAAGGCCATCGATGCGCTGATCCCGATCGGGCGCGGCCAGCGCGAGCTGATCATCGGCGACCGCCAGACCGGCAAGACCGCGGTCGCGCTCGACGCGATCCTCAACCAGAAAGGCAACTGGGACTCGGGCGACGAGAAGAAGCGGCTCTACTGCGTCTACGTCGCGATCGGCCAGAAGCGTTCGACCGTGGCGCAGATCGTGAAGACGCTCGAGGAAAACGGCGCGATGGCATACTCGATCGTCGTCGCGGCCACCGCCTCGGAGCCCGCGCCGCTGCAGTTCCTCGCGCCCTATTCCGGCTGCGCCATGGCGGAATATTTCCGCGACAACGGCATGCACGCGCTGATCATCTACGACGATCTTTCGAAGCAGGCGGTCGCCTATCGCCAGATGTCGCTGCTGCTGCGCCGCCCGCCGGGCCGCGAAGCCTATCCGGGCGACGTGTTCTATCTCCACTCCCGCCTGCTGGAGCGCGCGGCGAAGATGAACGACGCCCACGGCGCCGGCTCGCTCACCGCGCTGCCGGTCGTCGAGACCCAGGCGAACGACGTCTCGGCCTATATCCCGACCAACGTGATCTCGATCACCGACGGGCAGATCTTCCTGGAATCCGACCTGTTCTATGCCGGTATCCGCCCGGCGGTGAACGTCGGCCTTTCGGTCAGCCGCGTCGGCTCGGCGGCGCAGATCAAGGCGATGAAGCAGGTCGCCGGGCGCATCAAGCTGGAGCTCGCGCAGTATCGCGAGATGGCGGCCTTCGCCCAGTTCGCCTCCGACCTCGATCCCTCGACGCGCCGCCTGCTCGCCCGCGGCGCGCGGCTGACGGAGCTGCTGAAGCAGCCGCAGTTCACGCCCTATACGGTGGAGGAGCAGGTCGTCGTCATCTTCGCCGGCGTCAACGGCTACGTCGACGGCGTGGCGGTCGACAAGGTGACCCAATTCGAGCACGGCTTGCTGTCCGAGATGCGCGCCAAGCATCGCGCGGTCCTCGACGACATCCGCAACAAGGGCGAGATCACCGCCGACACGCAGGACAAGCTGAAGGCGGCGGTGGAAGCCTACGCCAAGGGCTTCGTCGCGGTCTAACCGTTCATGGCGAGCCTCAAAAGCCTTCGCGTCCGTATCCGAAGCGTCCGTTCGACGCAGAAGATCACGTCCGCCATGAAGATGGTGGCGGCGGCCAAGCTGCGCCGCGCGCAGGAACAGGCGGTGGCGGCCCGCCCCTATGCCGAGCGCATGGAACGCATGCTGGGCTCGCTCGCCGGCTCCATCGGCAGCGCCCAGGGCGCGCCGCGTCTGCTCGCGGGCACCGGCTCGGATGCGAAGCATCTGGTCATCGTCGCCACCTCCGACCGCGGGCTGTGCGGCGCCTTCAACGGCTCGATCGTGCGCAACGCGCGCCAGATGCTGCGGCAGCTCGATGCGGACGGGAAGTCGTTCAAGATCCTCTGCATCGGCCGCAAGGCGCGCGATTTGCTGCGGCGCGACTACGGCAGCGCCATCGTCGCCACGTTCGAGGAGCTCGACCGGCCGCGCCTCACCTTCGCCAAGGCCGCGGACATCGCCGACAAGGTTCTGGAGCTGTTCGCCGCCGGCGAGTTCGACGTGGCGACCGTGATCTACAACCGCTTCCGTTCCGCGATCTCGCAGATCGTCACGCGCCAGCAGCTCATCCCCTTCGCGCCGCCCGAGGGCGCGCCCAAGGCGGAGGAGGAGGCGAAGTCGCGCGCGGTCTACGAATACGAGCCGGACGAGGGCGAAATCCTCGCCGAGCTGCTGCCGCGCAACCTCGCGGTGCAGATGTTCCGCGCGCTGCTGGAAAACTACGCGTCGGAGCAGGGCGCCCGCATGACGGCGATGGACAACGCCACGCGCAACGCGGGCGACATGATCGGCGATCTCACGATGACCTATAACCGCACACGCCAGGCGCAGATCACCAAGGAGCTGATCGAGATCATCTCCGGCGCCGAGGCCGTCTAAGAAGAGGACTTCCCATGGCTGCAACCAACATCGTCGGCAAGATCACCCAGGTCACTGGCGCCGTGGTGGACGTGCAATTCGAGGGCGAGCTGCCGCCGATCCTGAACGCGCTGTACGTCGACCGCGACGGCGGGCGGCTGGTGCTCGAGGTCGCGCAGCATCTGGGCGAATCCACCGTGCGCACCATCGCGATGGACACCACCGACGGGCTCGTGCGCGGCCAGGAAGCCAGGGACTCGGGCGACGCGATCCGCATGCCGGTCGGGCCCGAGACGCTCGGGCGCATCCTCAACGTGGTGGGCGAGCCGGTGGACGAGCGTGGCCCGATCAAGACCACCATGACGCTGCCGATCCATCGCGCGGCACCGATCTTCACCGAGCAATCGACGGAAACCGAGGTTCTGGTCACCGGGATCAAGGTCGTCGATCTGCTCGCGCCCTATTCCAAGGGCGGCAAGATCGGGCTGTTCGGCGGCGCCGGCGTCGGCAAGACCGTCATCATCATGGAGCTGATCAACAACATCGCCAAGGCGCATGGCGGCGTGTCGGTGTTCGCCGGCGTCGGCGAGCGCACGCGCGAGGGCAACGACCTCTACCATGAGATGATGGAGTCGGGCGTCATCAAGCTCGACGGGCCGGGCTCGAAGGTGGCGCTGGTTTACGGCCAGATGAACGAGCCGCCGGGTGCGCGCGCCCGCGTCGGGCTGTCGGGCCTCACCGTCGCGGAATATTTCCGCGACGAGGAAGGCCAGGACGTGCTGCTGTTCATCGACAACATCTTCCGCTTCACCCAGGCGGGCTCCGAAGTCTCGGCGCTGCTCGGCCGCATCCCCTCGGCGGTCGGCTATCAGCCGACCTTGGCGACCGATATGGGCGCGCTGCAGGAGCGCATCACCACCACCAAGAAGGGCTCGATCACCTCGGTGCAGGCGATCTACGTGCCCGCCGACGATTTGACCGACCCCGCGCCGGCCACCTCGTTCGCGCATCTGGACGCCACCACGGTTCTGTCGCGCCAGATCGCGGAGCTCGGCATCTACCCGGCGGTCGACCCGCTCGATTCCACCTCGCGCATTCTCGATCCGCGCATCGTGGGCGAGGAGCATTACAAGGTGGCGCGCGACGTGCAGCGCGTGCTGCAGACCTACAAGTCGCTGCAGGACATCATCGCGATCCTGGGCATGGACGAGCTTTCGGAAGAGGACAAGCTCACCGTGGCCCGCGCGCGCAAGATCCAGCGCTTCCTGTCGCAGCCCTTCCACGTCGCCGAGGTGTTCACCGGCTCGCCCGGCGTGTTCGTGAATCTCGAGGACACGATCAAGGGCTTCAAGGATCTCGTCAGCGGCGCCTACGACGACCTGCCGGAATCGGCCTTCTACATGGTCGGCACGATGGAAGAGGCTGTCGCCAAGGCGAAGAAGATGGCCGCGGAAGCCGCGTGACCGAGATGGCGGACACCACACAGTTCGAGCTCGTCTCGCCGGAACGGCTGCTCGTCTCCGAGCCGGTCGAGATGGTCGTCGTGCCCGGCACCGAAGGCGATTTCGGCGTGCTGCCCGGTCACGCGCCGCTGATCTCGACGCTGCGCCCGGGCGTGATCACGATCTACGAGAACCGCAATCCGAAGGAAGCGATCTTCGTCGCCGGCGGCTTCGCGGAGGTGACGCAGGAGCGCTGCACGGTGCTGGCGGAGGAGGCGGTGCGCGTCGCCGAGGCCGACCGCACGACGGTGGAGACCCGCGTGCGCGAGGCGCGCGCGGCGCTCGAAGCTGTCAGCGAGGCGGAGGAGCGCAGGGCCGCGCAGCGGCGCGTCGACGTCGCCGAGGCGCTGATGGCGGCCATCGACCGCGGCAAGGCCGCCCTCTAGACACGCCGAAATGCCGCTTCTTCCCGCAAACGGCATTCAGCTTCATTACATCGAAAAGGGCGAGGGCGAGCCGCTCATCTTCCTGCATGAGCTGTCCGGCACCGCCGACAGCTTCGCGGCTCAGTTTCGCCGCCTCTCGCGCACGTATCGCTGCATCGCCTTCAACGCGCGGGGCTATCCGCCGTCCGACGTGCCGCAAGACGAAAGCCGCTACGGCGTCGAGTTCGCCGTCGGCGACCTCGAAGCGCTGCTCGATGGTTTCGGCATCGCCAAGGCGCATATCGTCGGGCTTTCGATGGGCGCCTACACCGCGCTGATCTTCGCGCTCCGCCACCCGGAGCGGATCGGCGGGCTGGTGGTCGCGTCGAGCGGCAACGGCTCGAGCGCCGATCCCTCCAAGGGCGAGGGGTTCGTGCGCGGCGTCTTCGCCCACGCCGACCGCATCCTGGAACGATGGGGACCCGACTTCATCGCGGAGTTCGGCAACTCGGCCAATCGCCGCACCCTCGCGGTGAAAGATCCGAAGGGTCATAAGCGCTACCTCGACGGGCTAAAGCGCGCCTCGCCTCAGGGGTTCGCCTATACGTTGCGCCGAGTCTTGGGGGAGCGGCCCTCGCTCTACGCCATGGCGGCCGAGCTGCGCGCCTTGACCGTGCCGACGCTGCTCATCTGCGGCGACGAGGACGAAGGCTGCCTGGAGGCCAACATCTTCCTCAAGCGCTCCATGCCGAGCGCCGGTCTCGCCATCATGCCCAAGACCGGCCATCTGATGAACCTGGAGGAGCCGGCCGGGTTCAACCGGCTGGTCGAGGATTTCCTTGCGGCGGTGGCGCAGGATCGTTGGCCGCGCCGGGCGACGTGACGCGTTCGCGCAGATGCGGTTGCGCTCGCCGCGCGGCCCGTTGCCGGCTACGCTGAGGCCCAGAACAAGATGCCCGGCGGCCAGCCCGGGTCGTAACGGAGGACAACGTCATGAAGCCATCGAGGATCGCGGGGCCGATCGCCGCGCTTTTCGTCGCGCTCGGCTGCGCCGCCGCGTCGGCCGAGCCTGTGAAGATCCGCATCCAATGGGCCAATATCGTGACCCAGCTCACGCCGCTGATCCCGGAGGCGCCGAAGGATATCTACCGCCACTACGGCAAGTCCTACGTCGTCGAGACGATCCTGATCCAGGGCGCCGGCCCCGCCATGACGGCCATCGCCGCGAACGAGGTGGAGCTCGGCGGCCTGGCGCCGCAATCGCTGTTCAACGGAATCATGGAGGCGAAGCTCGATCTGCGCGCCATCGGGCAAGTCTCCTCCACCGAGGTGCCCGGCTACGGCGGCAGCGCGTTCTGGGTACGCACGGCGGAGATCAAGAAAATCGAGGATCTCAAGGGCAAGATCATCGCGGTGAACGCGCGCGGCGGCGCGGTCGACGCGACCGCCATCGTCGTGCTGCGGCGCTACGGGATGGAGCCGGACCGGGACTACCAGTTCGTCGAGCTGCGCTTCCCGGCGATGCTGCCGGCGCTGGAATCGAAGCGCGCCGATGCCGTGTTCCTCACCTTGCCGTACAACTTGACGGCGGAGAAAAATCCCGCGTTCAAGCCTCTCTTCACCTCCGGCGACGCGTTCGGTCCGTCGGACAACCTGGTCTGGGTCGGCAAGGCGGACTGGATCGCCAAGAACCGCGCCGCGCTGGTCGATTTCCTGGAAGACAATATCCGGCTGCGCGCCTGGATGTACGATCCCAAGACGCGCATGGACGCGGTCCGTCTTCTCGCCAAGCTCGCCAAGCAGCCGGTGGAGGAGTTCCAGGACTGGGCCTACACCACGAAGGACAGCTACAAGGACCCCAAGGCCCTCATCAACATGGATCGCTACCAGAAGAACATCGACGACATGCACAAGTACGGGCTGATCCCGACCTCGCTCGAGATGAAGAAATATATCGATATTTCGCTGGCGCAGGACGCGGCCGCGCGGGTCGCGGCGCGTTGACGCACACAAAAAGGGCGGGTCCTGGACCCGCCCTTTCGTGTTCGCGCTGGGGCGAAGATTACTTCGCGCCCCACTTGTCGTAGCGGATATTCTGGATGTCGACCGCGGTGCCGTGGCCGCGGGCCGGGCCGCGCGGGAACTTGTCGGCGCCCGGGAACGGGCCGTTACAATAGAACTCGATGACGTTGCCCGACGGGTCGCGGCAGAACATGAGCGCTTCCTTGCCGCTGCGGGTCCACATGTTGGTGGTGGGCACGTTGTTCTGGTCGAGCCACTCCTTCATTCTCACCAGCTCGTCGTTGCCGATGTAGAAGGCCATGTGCGGGTACTCGGCGTCGCCCTGGATATAGGACACCCCGACCGTGCCGATGCCGACGTCCACCTCGCCGAACTTGAACGAGGCGAAATCTCCCGTATTGACGTGCATCACGCCGCCCAGGATGTCCTGGTAGAAGTGGATTCCCTCCTCGAGATCGCGGCACGGCACGCTCACGTGCGCGAAATTCCCGAGCTTGGGCGGGGCCTGCATTTTCGCCTTGGGTTTGCTGTCCACGACCGATGCCATCGCTTCCTCCTCGGTGTCCGGCGTTGGCCGAACTATAGGGCAATCCGGCCCGCGCGGGCAAACGATGGACTTCGGCCCTGGATTCGTTTCATTATTTCGACGGATCAGGGAAGGGGCGCACACTTCGGCTCAAATAAGGAACGGTCGGGCTGCGCCGCGTTGGCGGCGCGGGCCAAGCGTTCACGTGCCGGGTCGCAGCTCCGCGAACGAGGCTGCAGGAGGAACTCCATGACGTTCGTGCGACCGATGGTGGCGCTCGCGCTTGCGGGCGTGTTCGCGCTCGTGGGCGAGCCCGCTTTTGCGCAGGCGACGCCGCCTTCGCCCAAGCTCGACGGCGGCAACACGGCCTGGCTGCTGACCGCGACCGGGCTCGTGCTGTTCATGACCCTACCCGGTCTCGCGCTGTTCTATGGCGGGCTGGTGCGATCCAAGAACGTCATGTCGGTGCTGATGCACTGCTTCGTGATCGCGTGCCTGGTCTCGGTGCTCTGGCTGGTCTGCGGCTACGCGCTGGCCTTCGGCGATGGCGGCTCGATGAATGCGTGGATCGGCGGCCTCGACAAGGCCTTCCTCGCCGGGGTCGGGGTGGATGCGCTGCAGGCGCCGACCAACGTGCCGGAAAACGTGTTCTTCATGTTCCAGATGACCTTCGCGATCATCACCCCGGGGCTGATCGTCGGCGCCTATGTGGAACGCATCAAGTTCTCCGCGGTGATCTGGTTTTCGGCGCTGTGGCTCCTGCTCGTCTACGTCCCGGTGGCCCACTGGGTGTGGGGCGGCGGCTGGCTCGCCGCCATGGGCGCGCTCGACTTTGCCGGCGGTCTGGTCGTGCACGCCACGGCCGGGTCCTCGGCGCTGGTCTGCGCGATCGTGCTGCGGCGCCGCCACGACTTCCCGAAGGAGCTGTCGCCGCCGCACATGCCGCCGATGACCGTGATCGGCGCCGCCATGCTGTGGGTCGGCTGGTACGGCTTCAACGCGGGCAGCGCGCTCGCGGCCAACGGCAATGCCGGGATGGCCATGACGGTGACGCATATCGCCGCCGCCACGGCCTCGCTCACCTGGATGACGGTGGAGTGGATGGCCCACGGCAAGCCGAGCGTGGTCGGCCTCGTCACCGGCACCATCGCCGGGCTGGCCACGATCACCCCCGCGTCCGGCTTCGTCGGACCGGTCGGCGCGCTCGTGATCGGCGTTGCGGCGGGGCTCGTGTGCTACTGGGCGGTCGGGCTGATCAAGAAGAAGCTCGAAATCGACGATTCTCTCGACGTGTTCGGCGTGCACGGCGTCGGCGGCATGCTCGGCGTGATGCTCACCGCGATCTTCGTCTCGCCCAGCCTCGGCGGGCTCGGCTTCGCCGCAGGCATGGACACCGGCAAGCAGCTTTGGGTGCAGGCCGTGGCCGTGCTTGCCACCGTGGCGTGGTCGGTCGTGCTCACCTATGTCATTCTCAAGGTGATCGCCGCGATTTCCGGCCTGCGGGTGACGGACGACAGCGAGAACGAAGGGCTCGACATCACCAGCCACGGCGAGCGCGGCTACAATCTCTGACCCGGAGAGGATGCGATGAAGCTGCTCATGGCGATCATCAAGCCGTCCAGGCTCGAGGAGGTGCGCGAGGCGCTGACGGCGCTCGGCATTCAGGGCATGACCGCGAGCGAGGTGAAGGGATTCGGCCGGCAGCGCGGTCATACCGAGATCTACCGCGGCGCCGAATACACGGTCGTGTTCACCCCGAAGGTGAAGCTCGAGGTGGTGGTGACCGACGATCTGGAGGAGGCCGCGGTCAACGCCATCCGGGTAGCGGCCAACACCGGCCATATCGGCGACGGCAAGGTCTTCGTCTACGACGTCGAGAGGGCGGTGCGAATCCGCACCGGGGAGACCGACGCCGACGCGCTGTGACTAGAATAGGACGATAGTCCTGGCATCTTTCTCAACGACTCGGGATCAGGTAAACTCCTTCCTTGCAGGATTGCGATCCTTTCCTAGATCGCGCTCAGGAAGCAAGAGCGACAGGGGGAGGTTTGGATGGCGGATTGGACTCCCGACGACATTCCCTGGCAGGATTTTGATTCTGCCAAGGTCGATGCCGAATTGTTGAGACTCGCCAAGGCCGCGAGCCTCATCGAATTCAATTCGGGCGACTACACCACCTATCTTTGCAACGTGTTCCACGACGACGCGCGGTTCCAAAAGGCCGTGCGCAACTGGCAGACGGAGGAGGTCCAGCACGGCCGAGTCCTGGCCATGTGGGCGAAGCTCGCCGATCCCAGCTTCGATTTCGACCGCAGCTTCAAGACCTTCATCGAGGGCTTCCGCGTGCCGCTCGACGCCGCGCAGTCGGTGCGCGGCTCGCGCGCGGCGGAGCTGATCGCGCGCTGCCTGGTGGAGACCGGCACCCATACCTACTACTCGGCGCTCGCGGACGCGACGGAGGAGCCGGTGTTCAAGGCGATCTGCCGCCGCATCGCCGCCGACGAGCGCGCGCACTACGCTTTGTTCCACCGCTATTTGGACCGTTACCAGGAAAAGGAGCAGCTCAACCTGTGGCAGCGCATCCGCGTCGCCGTTGCCCGCATCTCCGAGACGCAGGACGACGAGCTCGCCTATGCCTACTACGCGGCAAACGTGGCCGAGACTGGACGGTCCTATGACCGACGCGAGAATGCACGGGCCTATTCCTCGACAGCGTTGAGCTTCTATCGGCCGCAGCATCGCGCGCGCATCGCGGACATGTTCTTCGAGGCGGTGGGACTTTCGACGACGCACGGCCCGGCGCGGTTTTTCGCGGCGGTGCTCCGCGCCGTGATCGGGCTCTACGTGCGCAGCCTGCGCAACGCGCCGGCCTGATTTCACCCACCTCATCCTAAATCCTTCTCCGCCCTCAAGGGCGGAGAAGGACTTTCATGTCACGTATGTCGCGGTCACTTCGCGCTCCCTCTCCGGTTTACGAGGGCAGCGCCGCGGAGCGGCGCATATGGCGCGCTACGCACGCCGCCCTCGTAAACGGGGGCGGAGAGGGTCGGGGTAGCGGGCCCCCATTGAAGTATTACTTCAATGGGACCCGCGGTGGGGGCTCCTGGGCGATCTTCCGCACCACCGGCGCAAACTCCGCGACCACGGCTTCGTAGATCGGCCGCTTGAACGGCACGATCAGCTCCGGCAGGCGTTCCGGCGCGATCCATCGCCAGGATTTGAACTCCGGATGCGCCGTCGCGACGTTGATGTCGGCGTCGCTTCCGGTGAAGCGCATGGCGAACCACTTCTGACGCTGGCCGCGCCACTTGCCCTTCCACAGCGTGGGCGCGAGGTCGCGGGGCAGGTCGTAGAACAGCCAGTCGCGAGTCTCGGCGACGAACTCGCCCTTGTTGGTCCCGATCTCTTCCTCGAGCTCGCGCAGCGCCGTTTCGCGCGGCGTTTCGCCCTCGTCCATGCCGCCCTGGGGCATTTGCCACGCTTCTTCGAGCACGTCGATCCGCCGCCCGGCGAAGGCGAGTCCGTCGCGGTTGATCAGCATGACGCCGACGCAGGGCCGATAGGCGTCGAGGTCGATTTCGCGCGGCTGCATGCTCATCCCTGCGGCTTCCCTTCCAGAACGGCCGTGACGGGCGCGAGCGCGATGCCTTTTTCCTGCAAGGTCGCCGCCCAGGCGCTGATCCGCTCGAGCGTGACGGGGTAGGGCGAGCCGATGCCGAGCACCTGCTTGTTGAGCCGCGCGAGCCCTTCCAGCTCGCGCAGCCTCGCATCGATCGCGGCGCGCGAGACCTGCGCATCGTCGATGAACCGCGCGTTGGAGGTCCACGGCAGGCCCATCGTGTAGGCAACCTCGGGCGCGAGCGACAACGGCGTGGAGCGCGAGTCGACGAAGATGAGCCCGCGCCGGTTGAGCGCGTCGAGCACGGGCTCGATGTCACGACGCGAAGCGGTGAAGCGCGAGCCCTGGGAATCGACGACACCCACGTATCCGGTCACGCGCGACAACGCCCATTCCAGCCGCTCCAGGTTCTGCTGCGGGGAAAGCGAGGTGAGCAGAGTCTTCGGTCCCGGGTCGAAGGCGGGGTAGTTCTCCGGCTCCATGGGCAGGTTCAGCAGAACTTCGTGCCCGGCCGCGCGCGCCAGCCGAATCCAGTTGTCGATACGGTCCGCATACGGCCAGAAGGCGAGGCTGACCGCACCGGGCAGTCCTTGGATGGCGGCCTCGGTCGCGGCACCCGACGGACCGAGCCCCGAAATCAGAATGGCGATGCGCGGGCGGCGATCCCCACGCTCGAACGGACGCGCATAGACCTGCCAGGCGCGCCGACCGTCCGGCGCGATCACCGGCAAAGGTCCGTCCGGCGTTTTCTCCACCAGCGCCGGGTCCGGCGCCACCGAGAGCTCGCCGGATCTCGACATCGGCGGCGGCTTGATCGCGGGGGCGGGCGGCGGTGCCGGTGGTGGTGGCGGTGCCTTCGCCACGGGGGAAGCGGGACGTTCCGCCTGTGGCGGTGCGGGGGGCGGCGGGGGA
>Ga0184615_10000408_pt1 | contig 24033 bp, 51 predicted proteins | sample PLM4_65_coex_FD_133134 | JGI IMG/M metagenome (GOLD analysis project Ga0184615, IMG submission 133134) | Groundwater sediment microbial communities from an aquifer in East River, Colorado, USA - PLM4_65_coex | ecosystem: Environmental > Terrestrial > Soil > Riparian zone | place: USA: East...
CACGGCTAAGTGCGCGTAACTGTTCAGGACTACACCCACCCACCGTGTAGGTGTAACCGAGCGTAACACCGCAAAGTGTTACGTAACGTGTGACGTCACTGTCACGGTCCCGCGTACGCGCGCGCGAGGGTTCCAGCCGGGGCGGAAAGCTTCCCGCGCGCGCGAGGGAGGGCGGCCGGGGGAAGCTGCCCGCCCGGCTCCTAGGCGCCGCTAGGAGGGCCCGGGGCGGACCGGCCGGGGGTAGGAGCCAGCCGAGGCCCGGGGCGAACCTAGCCCGGCCTGGTCGGTTCCAGTCACGGCGGAAAGACTCCCGTGGGGGCGACTGGCCCCGAAAGCGTGGTGAGCCGCACGCCTTGCCGGGCTAGTTCAGCCGCGCAGTAACGGCAAAGCGCAACGCCGCGCCACTCAAAACACGCGCTTTGCCCGCAAGTTAGTAAACGCGCTCCGAAACAGTCAACTAAGCTTTCACAAGTTACTTTGACGTTGACTAGCACGTTTCCTGACTTTCTTTAAGTACTCAAAAGCTTTTTGAACGTCAGCGGTCATAGCATACGACCTAAGGTGAATCCAATATCATAGCTAAGAGGAATCCAATCGCAGCTCCTAGTTTCAAACCATAGATTAATCCTGATATGGACGCTGGAACCGCGATTAATAAGACTGCGTCCGAAGGGTAATGACCAGTTCTCGCTTTATATCCTTCGGCGTATGCGTTTGAATAAGCTTTTTGCATTAGGAACATGAGTCTCATGGGTTGCATCCTTCTTTACAGTTCCACGTCCATCGGCCATACTCGTCCTTCGAATGGCTAGTTGCAGTACCTTTGCAACAAGGACATTCAGTTGGCGGGTTTTCTGCGAGCGCCGCACGTTCAATGTCAATCTCAGATTGACACCAAAACCCTTCGTTAATCCTAGGATTAGCCATTACGGCAGTCCTCGCAGGTAACTTGCTCGAAGTAGCTCGAAGCGCGTGTGTCGGACGTATAGGATGCGCCGCAACGTAAGCCGCGTTCTTTGGCGGACTTACCTTCCGGATACGAGTTGATGTGGTGTACAGGATCAATTTTAATCCTAGGATTACTCATCGTCTTCGTCCTCATCTTCTTCATCTTCTTCAGGCTCTTCTGGAGGAATGTAGACTTTCAATCCTCTCGCTGTCATGACATACTCTTGCTGAATGAACGCGCGTCCAAAGCGGTTCTTCATAATGTCTTGTACGCGCACAGCTTCTTCTTCAACAATCAAGTCAGGGTCGGGCGCGATTGTCATCGTGGTGTCAACGTGATGTTGTAGAGTCATAACGCCGGCCATATCGCCTTCCTTGGTGACTTGGCAGACGATAATGATTGGAGCTTTGATATCGACTGCATATTTCTTAACTATATCGCAGACTTCCATCTGCGCGGAATCATCCTTACCGCATAAGCCTTGCAGGGAGTCTAAGACTACAAGCCTAGGCTTACGTCGCTTGAGAATATTGCCGATGTTTGCAGTACCACCTAGAGCTGGAACCATCTGAATGCGACTGTCGCCATTACGCTTAAGATTCTGGAACATTGCATCAAGCGCTAGACGGTCAGCCGTAAGCCTAATCTCTGGCAATGCTTGTTCGGCTGCAATGTGTAACACTTCGTCATCGTTAGCGAGGGTTAGAGCGTAGTTCGAAAGAGCTTGAAGTAGTAGCGTGGTTTTCCCTGCGCCCGGTAAACCTGCAATAAGTGTCGTTGAAGTCTGTACAATACCAGACACTGACGGGCCATTCGTGGGAACGGTAGTCCCCCACATATGGTCCCACGGTCCTGTCTGGATACGCGCGGCTTCTTCCGACTTAACGCGATTGAGAGGAATACTCCCATCCGCACTAAAGCCCTCCCCTACTGCTGGTGGCGGTCCGTCGACTTGAGTAGCGTTCCACTTTCCACAGCTAGTACACTTTGCCTTATTAGCGGCTAGTTCAGCGTCACACCTTGAACATTTCATTTGAGGGTTAATCCTAGGATTAGACCCTAGGACCGCCTCGAAGTTGCCGGTTGATTTCTTCGTTCATTTCAATCAACTCTCGCAATCCTTCTTGTTTGGCATGTTCCTTCGCGAGTTGGTCGTCAATCTGATTCTTGACGCTAGCCATGATAGGAGCGCAAGCCTCACGCTTTCCTGGCGCAACGGGAATTGCTCGATAGTCATCCTTCCCGTTAAGGTCGTACTTCCTTGCACTCTTCTTCTTACGTACTTTTGCCATGTTCAATCCTAGGATTAGTTCTTGCGTTGCGCTAGCGCCCATTCACGTTCGCAACGCTCGCAATCTTCTTCTAATGATATATCGTGCGTACATCGTGTGAGTGAGAGGAAAACCCCGCTTCCTGGCTTTGAGGGAATGATATGCATACGACGCGAAAGCTGTTCTTTCAGACATTCGGTTTTTTTGCACAGTTTATTGTCTGCGACCGTAGGCGCATTACATATTAGGCAGTTTCTGGTCTTTTTCATAGGTCCAATCCTAGGATTAGACCCCCCTTGACAACACATGAATAGTATGGTAGCATAGTTATTAATAATTGTCAATAGGCTATTCGGGCCTTTTTGACAGGTCTCAATCCTAGGATTACGAATGCTACCTACCCACAATCCACCGCAACCGCCGCCAGCAGGACAACCCCCTGCTGGAGCCCGTCAGAATGTAATCTGGACTTTAACGCCCCCCCACCACGTCGCTTTTCAGATGTGGATTGATGGTAGCGTGAAAATCAACTTCCCGCCAAGTCTGGTGAACGAAGTGATTCAATGTTTGGAGAATCATTTGACGGCTTACAAGGGCATGAAAGCTATGCTCGATAACCCTCCCAAAAAATGCACCGGCTGTCGTGGTAGCGGTCAAATCATGGTGAAGAAGGGCGACCTAAAAGAACCTACGGTTTGCCCAAAGTGTAAGGGGTCCGGCCTTATGAACTTCATACCGCCCAGCGTTCAAGCGACGCCAGCGGTTCCGGCAAAACCTCAAACCCCGGCACTACCGCAGACTCAAGCCGTCGAGTTTGCGCAGATGACTCCACAGACTGCTATTCCAGCAGCGTCACGCCCGTTGATTCAAGATGACGTGCCTCCCGCTGTGGTACTTCCACACCAGCAACTACAGCCCATTGACTTGGACAACGACTTGATGCCCAAGATGCAAGCTCTACTTCATAAGCACGGCTATAAAGTCGTCGCTTTGACTAAAGACGACGTTGCCGAAGACTTGGCGCGTTTTACTGAAGAAAGGACCGAACCGAAAACGGAACCGCCTACCACGCCGCTTGAAGAAGAAGAAGACGAAGCGCCGGGCAGCTCGCCTACTCTTTCCTTAGAAGAGTTAGCCGCGCTTGGCGACCAAAGCTAGAAACCCTATCGCAGATATACATGCGATGATTGCAGCGCGAACCGCTGTAAAACCTCAACCCCCGAAACGTCTAACCCTAACCGAACCTTCAATCCTAGGATTAGAGCTTGGCCGCTGTGAGCGAACGCGAAACAGTATCCACGCTCGACGATTCCCGGAGCGAATAATACTCCAGTGTGTTTTGGACCCGGGTCATACTGGAGCATGCATCTTCGAAAACCCGAGCAACAAGAGAAGAAAGTAAGGACACGAACATGGCACAAGAACAAGTAAAGTCGACGAAGGCATCTCCCTCAGCAGCTACCGCTTTGGAGCTGTTCAGCAAACTGGACCCGACGGCGGGTAACTTCGAGCAGGCGTTGAAAGACGCCGAAAAAGCGATGCTCGACTCCGTCCAGGGTTGGGCTCGCGAGCAAGTTGGTTTTCCGCCGTACTGGGCTCCGTTGCGTGAGGATTCGATGTTCTTCGGTCGTATCGTTGCCCTGGACACTCGCCAGGATAACTTTCATCGGTACGTCGTGCAAGCCACGAAGTTCCCGATGTTTTGCCGGCTCGGCCCGGCAGACGACGCGGAGAAAATCATGGTGCCCATGGGCGACTTCTATACGGTATCGAATTACGCTGGCCTTCCGCTCAGCGACTTTTTCGATATCGAGGTTTGCGTCCGCGCCACCAAGAAGCGAAAGCTTCCCGGCAACGAAGCAAGCGACGGGGTCAAGCGTGACCTTTGGATGTGGGAAGTGCTGGTGGAGCCGAAAGACAAGGTCGTCATCCGCGACCGTCGGCTCGAAAAGACGAAGGAGTTGCAGAAGCAGCGCGAGTTGGCTGAATCGAGTGAGTCCTAATCCTAGGATTAGGGATAAAAAGTCCATGCCTCGTCCAGTGAAAAGGCGGACGGTACAATCGTACCGGCGGGACGTGGAGACTCTCACTCGCCTACAGACAGCAATCAAGCTCGACTCCAAGCTTGGTAAACCGCTTGCGACTAAAGCGTGTAAAGACATTGACACGCTGATGGGTTCACTCATCGAGCTTATCCGGTCGCAAGAAAAGTAGACAAAGAAAAACCGCGAGAGAGTGGGCCAGCAGAACCGAGGTGAACTGCCGGCCCGCTCTCCGCGGCCTGGGAACATGGCAAATGTTCTTATGACAAGAATAGCAAAAAAACCTCGTAAAGTCAAGCCCCCTAAAGCTAAGCCTAGGATTAAGAAAAAGAAGGTTCTTACTCCAAAACAGCGGTCTCGTGCCGCCAAAAAAGGGTGGAAGAATCGAAAGAAGCGTGAGCGGGAGTTTCTGCGAAAAGCGCGTAAAGATCAGCAAACGAAAGGTGGCCTTGCACCTGAAATTGTCGGTCAAATAGTACATGCGATTGAAGCTAGTAAAATCATGTTGATGATTGAGCCTTTTGACCGTGAACATAAAGAAGCTGCTCTTGAACAAATCATTCAAATGTACGCAGCTCAAAATCTTGTCCAAATCGAAGAAGACCCAGAGCAAGTTGCAATTCGTACACGTTTACGAATTGCGGATTCAGAAGGCAATCTCGAAGAAATAATGGAGTTGATACAACGAGAGTACGGAATGTCACCGCAAGAAGTATACACTGAATGGCTCTATTCCGGTGTTCAGTAATCCTAGGATTAGAGAGAAAGCGAAGAAGAACATGGCAACCAAAAAAGAAGGTATCGCTTGTTACGACAAGGCAGCTCTAGACGAACCGCTCTTCGTGTTACGTAGCACGGACAGTCTCGCTCCCGAGATTGTTCGAGAGTGGGCCTATCGCGCAAAAGCGGCTGGTACTCCCGACGAAAAAGTCGAAGAGGCGCGACGCGCGGCGGATGCCATGGAAGATTGGCAAATCACGAATTCCAAAAAAGTTCCTGACTAATCTGATTAGCCATGTCTGTTAGAGCAATTCGTTTTCGCGGTATCATGGCGCTACACTTCAAACGTGTCGTCTTTAGCAATGGCGATGGCGACACGTTTGACGATGCATTCAGCGCCTTATCACCCGACCAACGTCGTAAGTACGATGCGTTAGGTGAGACAATCGAATCTAGTCAAGTCGCTATTGACTGGTATGGGAAAGGACCGAAAGATAAAACTGCCTGTCCTGACTGTGGGGCTGATTGTCATTCACAATTCCACTATTGCCCGGCATGCGGCGTTCGGCTGTCAATGTGATGGATGACGATTCACAGCGACGCATGAAAGCAATCTTGGACCATGCAAAGATGGCTGCTCGGCAGAAGGGAATGACTCAGGGTACTATTCTGTTATTCTTAGCAGTTGGCGCCTTAACTCAAGAAGAAAAAGAAACGTCTGAGATACACACTGCCGTAGACTTTATTATCGATGGTTTCAATCTTCATCTAACAGACCTTTTCAAGAAGGATTAATCCTAGGATTAGACATGATTCCCCACACTATCGAAGTCATGCTAGAAGGTATGGCAGAGTCCAAGGAGGCGCCTACTTCACGTGAGCTGTTCGTTGCCTATGTTGTATTCGCTCTTAAAGCGTCCAACTGGTCAAAGGGCGCAGCCGCAAAACGAATCGGTATCGGACGAGCGTCCATGTATCGATTAGTCTTAAACCCCGATGTACAAAACTTTGCAGCTGCTAAAGGTTGGCTTACTAACATATAAGGATTCTTCGCAATGCGATTCACACTCGACCCATGGTACACTTGTCCATACTGCGGGAAGGCGACATTGGTTCCCTCACTAAAACCTGATTATAGCAAGCTGACCGATGAAAAACTCATTGAGGAAGCTGCAAAACGTTTGGACCTACCTAGTGCCTGGTCAATGCTTGCAAAAGTCTGCATGACCCGACCCGAATCCCGTGAGTCAATGCGCGGGAAAATCATCAAGAACCTAAACCTGCTAGACGAGTACAAGATTCAATGAACCGCCGAGGTTTCCTTAGCTCACTTGGAGCATTAGTCACTACTGCAGCGCTCCCAAAGGTTCCGTCTATTCCTTTAGGCCCGTTGTACAATCCCATTGTGTTACAGATGGCGATGAATAGCATATATGGGAAGATGTACCAGGGTGGTCGCGTCTTGTATGCAGCCGCTGACGGAATCATCACAACTGACATTCGAAGCTCCTATCCCGCTCAACTTCAATCCTAGGATTAGACCAATGCAAGTTACACGCCGAGGTTTTCTTTCGATTTGCGCTTCATTAGGCGCAATGTACGCAATGCCGATTGAGGCTGAGCCTATTGTATCTGCGTCTGAAGCATTGCCGATTGTGCCGCCGTCCGATATGGAGATTGTGCGGTACTCACTTGGATTGATTCCCGATTCCAAACTGCCAATTGAACCCGGACGTATCACAATCCTACGCGGCCGAAATAGTCTGGTACTACGGCCAGACCGCTTGATTCTCAACGTACCTGGATTCAACCTCTTGCACTTGAGTACGAAGGGTGAACCGCTTCTCGACGGCGAGATTCCGTCAGAATATTTCGCTCCTACTTCCTACGGTAGTAGGATGCAATTCGCAACGTTACAGCCTGCACAAGAGATCGTTCTCGCAGCGGTGAATCGAAATAAGGAAGCGCTCACGCTTTATGGCCAAGTAATGGGCTGTAGCTTACGTGAGATTACACCCGAGATGGCTGCTGAACGTGCAGAACGTGCGAAGCATTTCGACTGGTGGTATTGTGAACACGGTTGGACTTCTGAATCCGATGAAGAATGCGAAGCCTCCGTCGAATTCGATATGCGGAAGGGTGAGCCTAAAGGTTGGACTACCAAACCGACGTATGTTGGAGATAACGTAGTTCACTTCTGCCCGGCTCATTCATCATGACCGGCTACAGAGCGAAGTGTGTATGCGGCGCAGATGCAAAGTGGGTACGTCTTCGCATGAAGCCGAATGCCCCTTACTATTATTGCAGTGGCTGTTACGCAAACAAGTACCCCGCCGGCCAAACCGGTATCTACGTTCAATACCCTCGGAAACGAGATTAATCCTAGGATTAACCCTCCGTGCTGATTGACCATATCCCGCAGGGCAACCCCTGTCAAAAGTGTGGAAAGAGTGCGTTTCAACATCGTGTCGAGCACAAGCCGGATGGCGACCCGTGTGCAATCTGCGGACTAGCGGCGAGTCGTCATCGCGTCAGAACTGGACGTCGTCAAGCGAGTAAAGAAGAGAGCATCTATGTCGGGCTTGACGGTGAAGGTCAAGGCCGTGAAGTGCATCGGTACATCTTACTTGCAGCGTCTACAGAAACCGGCGATAGAGCTTGGTGGGTTCACAATCCAAACGGTCTAACCACAATTGAATGCTTAGACTTCTTTCTTGAGCTTCCGAAGAATAACCTCAAAGCGTTCGCATACGCATTCGGCTATGACCTTACGAAAATCTTGCAGGACATTCCGAATGACTTGCTCTACCTGCTTTTCAGACCAGAACTGCGGGCACGTGTTGGTAAGGATGCGGTTAAAGGCCCTCGGGCAGTCATATGGAATGGCTATAAACTCAACCTACAGGGTACGAAGTTCACCATTGCTAAGGGTGACCGTTACCGTGTCATATGGGATGTGTTCAAGTTCTTTCAATCGAAGTTTGTCGGAGCGCTCAAGGATTGGAAGGTAGGCTCTGCAGAGATGCTTGAGCGCATGTCGCACATGAAAGACAAGCGCGCAGACTTCGATAAAGAGTCGTTTGAAGATGTGTTAGCGTACTGTTTAGAAGAATGCAGATACATGGCAGAACTAGCTCGAAAGCTAGTAGATGCTCATGACAAGGTTGACCTGACTCTCAAGTCATTCTACGGTGCAGGTTCAAGTGCATCGGCAATGCTCTTGAAGATGGGCATTAGAGGGAAGATTAAGCGTCAGCCGAAAGAGATGACCGTTCCAGTCGCGAGCGCTTTCTTCGGCGGGCGGTTCGAAAACTCTGTTATCGGAGAGATTAAAGAACGTGTCTACAACTACGATATTTCTAGTGCCTACCCTTATCAGCTTTGTTTCCTTCCTTGTCTATTACATGGGTCCTGGGAGCACACTACCAAACGGTCAGAGATTGAGTCTGCCCGAACGGCTTTGGTACGGTATAACTTGCGGTCTAATCCTAGGATTAGCGATTGGGCTCCTTTTCCTTTCCGTACTTCAGACGGCGCAATATGTTTCCCGACCGTAAGCGGCGGCGGCTGGATATGGCGTGACGAGTACCTAGCAGGCGAACGGCACTGGCCGGATAACGTCGGCTTCGAAGAGGCTTGGATATATCACTGCGATTGTGATTGTCAGCCCTTCAAAGACATTCCGATGTATTACAACGAACGTTGTCGCATCGGGAAGGAAGGGCCGGGCATCGTTCTAAAACTCGGCTGCAATTCATGTTACGGCAAGCTTGCGCAAAGCGTAGGCAAAGGCATGTTCAACTCGTGGATATGGGCAGGCTTAATTACGTCCGGTTGCCGCGCCCAGTTGCTAGACTTGATTGGATTGCATGAAGACCGGTCTAACCTATTAATGGTGGCTACAGATGGAATTTACACTAGAGAGCGTTTCGCTACACACGCATTCGACAAGCGATACCCCCTATCGGGACTCGAGCGACGAATTGCAGAGCCACGTGACACGGGTACGACTGCTACAGGCAAACCGCTTGGCGGATGGGAAGAAAAAGTTGTTGATAAGGGTGTCTTTGTGGCACGCCCTGGTATTTACTTCCCGCTTAATCCCACTAAAGAAGAACTTAAGGATGTACGTGGTAGAGGGGTCGGTAAAGGTGTCGTCCTTGAGAACTGGGAACGTATCATCGAATCCTGGAACACCAATGGTTTATCCAAGCCGGCGAGTGTGGCAAATGTATCTCGATTCTGTGGAGCGAAGTCATCCATTCATCGCTCTGGTAAGCCAGGAGCTTATAAATACAGTCGAGCCGATGGTAACTGCGAACATGGGCATCGTAATGCTAGAGGCTGCGATGTTTGCGATGAGCATGATATCCCGTCTTACGGGCAGTGGATTACCCGCAGTGTCAAGCTTGGATTCCATCCCATGCCCAAGCGAGAAGGGGTCAACGGAGACGGCTTAACACTCAAGCTTCGTGAGCTTGGGGATGACATTATGAGCATGCCCTACATGAAGGCTATCAAGTCGCAAGATGCGAAAGCGATGGAACATGTAGCGCTAGAACTATCCGAGCAGCCTGATGCTGACTTGGCAGACTACGAGTTAGACAGTAACAGCTAATCCTAGGATTAAAATCATGAAATACGAAGATGCTTTCACTATTGATTTGTTTTGCGCTGTTATCCCCACCATTCGTGATATGATGGGCTTGCCTCAGCCTAGTAATCATACAGACGAAACTGAGGAACAAGCGCAAGCTGACTGCCATGCCGATGAAATTGTAGTGCGGATTAAAGAGTTTCTAAAAGGGTATGTAGTAACAGAACGTGCTACTTGGGACACATTGAAAACCTTAGCGGCTTCACTGTCAGAACAAGTGGAAGAAATTCATTCGGACAACGAATAATCCTAGGATTAGAAATGAGTTACATCAAAGACCCTAAGAAGACAGCGAAGTTTGCAAACTATACCGTGACCATAGCTCAAAACGATAAGCTCGAGATATGGTCTGGTTCATGGCGCGACGGTTACCGTATAGTAGCTGACGGCAAGCTTGTCAAAAATAAAATCATCGTCGAAGGGCGATACCCCAAAGAGTACCACATCCCGCGAGCGGTACTTCGTAATCTCGAGCGGGCACTTCAATCCTAGGATTAACCGTATGTTTCAAAAAATCAAAGCTCGAGTGTTGAATGCCGTATCTGAAAAACTGGATATCCCTGCGCTGACTCGGGATATTCAGTCCGAGATGAGACATCGTCAAGCGGACTTCCGCGACCTAACGCTTGAGATTGGCACTCTTAAAGAGAAGCTCAACGCATTGCATAAATCTATGGTGCCGGTCATACTTTTCAAAGGTACGATGAACCACGGTTCGTTAAATTTCGCTGATTACGCCTTCGCTGCGATAGCCGAAGAAAACGCACAAGCTGCTATTAAAGGGTTCACAATCAACTTTCAACCCGACTGCACCATATTCATCAAGTCAATCAAAATTCTTAACGGTGTTTGTGACATTGTAGAATGGAGAATGTGCAATGTGGATATGCTCGCCAGTTATAAACTGGTAATACCATACGATGCAGGCGAGATTGCTATCGAAGGTCCAGAAGGTTTTCCGGTAACACCAGCTAATCGAATACACATGCGGCTAGCTCCCCGCACTTTAGTCTAATCCTAGGATTAATCCTATGATTCATCTCATTCTAGCGAACCCCGACACGATTCTCAACATCGTTAGTCGGGTGACTGAAGTCTCTGTCGATATTCTTCAGAGTAAAGAGCGCGTCAGACACATCTCTCGAGCGCGCTTCGCTGTTTACTACGCCATGCGTATCGAAGGTCACAGCTTCCCTGTTATCGGGCGCAGCGTGAAGCGTGACCACACTACCGCAATCTCAGGGTTCAAAAAAGCCCAAGTCTTAGCTCACACCGACCATCAATTCAATCTCATCATAGAAACCGTACAACGCGCATTGCACGTAAAGGAATTACCCATGCCGGCTCCCGCATCACTTCAAGACTTCATCAATCGATGCGCCGGCCGTGTCGATGATATCAAGAACACCAAAGACGAAGGCGTATTCGCTAAACGCTACGAAGAAGATGTGACCATCCTCCTTCGCCTTCTTCAAAACAAGAACGAATCTCTCGACACGTTGTATCAACGCAGCGTCTAATCCTAGGATTGAACCCAATGAACCAAGCTGAAAGTAACTGGAACCATCTCGTCGTCGCTGTACTTCAACGCGCCAATGAGCTGCAAGTTTCTGAACCTGTAATCGTTGGCACCTTCATGGCTTGCGCTGTAGCTGCAGCTCGTAAAAGCGGCGCTAACCTCGACAATCTCATTCAGTTACTCATAGAGAACTGGCATAACACGGATGGTACGGAAACCAAAGGCTAGTCTAATGCGTCACAACGCCGGCACGTGCCACAACACGATGTGCGTTCTGAAAGACCTGCATCCCGGAGAATGCGAGGAACTTCCAAACGCCATCACTCCAACTTACTATCACGGCGACACCGTGATGCGCTTTATTGAGGAGTTTGACTTATCCTTCTGTTTGGGTAATACTGTGAAGTACATTGCTCGACAGAAGCATAAGAATCAGCTCGAAGACTTAAAGAAAGCGCTGTGGTATCTACAGCGTGAAATCAAGAAGCTCGAAAAGGTCTAATCCTAGGATTAACCGATGATAGAACCGACAATCATAACCGTAAACGGGGTGCCGCAGATGACGAAGTATCCAGAGCTAAAAGTCCTTGACTATGGCTACGTGCGACTCATCGAAGCTTGGGGGAAGGGAGACGCGAACGAACCGGAAGCGGGAATCATCGAAGCCGCCCGCCAATCGACGCAGGGCTCGTTCCGTGGCTGGGAAGTAGAGGAAAAGCTTCTTGCAACCTTGTTCAATCACAAGCCGCCCCACGCAACTCCGTTCGAATTCGCTGGCATGACTATCGAGATTCAGGCGCCTATCTTCGTGTTTCGCGAGTGGCATCGTCATCGCACGCAAAGTTACAATGAAATGTCAGCGCGATATGCACCGTTGCCTGATGTGAATTACATTCCATCGGTTGAGCGAATTATGAGAGACTTGCTTAACCCTTCCAAGAATAAACAGCAACAAGCCGTTCCCGGTGCAGTGCCGCTTACTCATGAGTATGCCGAGACGTTCCGCGACAAGTTGAGGCATATCTATGCAGACGATGAAATCATGTACCAGTGGGCGCTTACTCACGGCGTACCGAAAGAACTTGCGCGCGTTCACTTGCCTGTAGGCCGATATTCGAAGATGCGCGCTCATACTTGTCTTCGTAACTGGCTGGCCTTTCTCACGTTGCGAAAGCATCCGGACGCGCAATGGGAAATCCAACAGTACGCCCATGCTGTCGCAACAATCATCGAAGTCGAATTCCCTCGTACATACTCACTCTTCGCCGCGGTGTAATCCTAGGATTAACTTTCCATGTCTGTAATCATAAAAGGGTGGACTTGTTGGATTATGCCGTCTGGCATTCGCGCTGCAAGTCCAAATGGGAAAGGACTTGTTAACCTGTACTCAATGAGCGAATTCGGTTTAGCAGTTAGCGGCGTTCGAGAAACGTTACAAGCTCCTCTCGAAGTCGTTCATTGGCTAATGGAATCGAATGAAAAAGTGTCGGTATGATGAGAAGGGTTACTGCTCGGTTCATAATCGCCCTTTCAATCCACGTCAACCGGGATGCGCGCATTGGTTTGACGTATGCACTTTATGGTGCTGCGCAGTTGGCGATGACGAAGAAGCGCTCGAGATGCTTTTGAAGGAAGTGCCGACTGCAGTAGTGCTAGACTTCTGTTATCAATCCTAGGATTAACATGCCTATAATTAAGACTGAGAGAGTCATGTGTGACGGTTGCGGATTAGAGATAAAGGAAGACGATTACATTACGATTCAATACTGCCGGGGAGTCGGCCGATGGTATTGTTTCTATTTACACAACACTCGCCCAGAACCGACAATCACAGGTTGCGGCAACGAAGCTTTGCAATTGCTCAAGCGAATGTTTCCGCATTCAGAACACGGCTAATCCTAGGATTGAACAAATGAATGTCATACCCATAGAAGGGATACCTAATCCTAGGATTGAACATGGCAGACAAGTTTGAGTGTGACAGTTGCAAAGAAGTGTTTGACCTAGATGAAAAAAGAGGTTACATAGAGCTTGTCGCCAAAGGGTGGGATACACTTCCACACGCTAACTTCAAAGGACGCTTGGACTTGTGCCATAAGTGTTTCGCTCAGTATCAAGCTAAGTTCGTAAACGTCAATCCGCAACTCAAACCCTTTAGAGGATAATCATGGGCGCATACGGGATACCAGATGAAACGGTTCGTGAGTTAACCGGCAAAACTCAAGAGCAAGTCATTGACCATCTTTACGCTGAATTGGAAAAGTGTTCGGATGGTGATATTAACACTGTGCGCACTCTACTTGTTTCCCTCTTTGCGGCAAGTCTGGTAGGACTGTCAAGAATTGAAATGGTCGCGCAACTTCAACGGATACCTATGCTACTCCGAATGAAAGGAACGGTGATTATCAATGGAGAGTAAAGCTAATCCTAGGATTAAAACGTTGTATCTGAGTCCTAGGGTTAAGGAAGTTGATGCCTTACCGCCAGGCCCGCTCTGGTGGATATCACGTTGCCCTTCAATGGCTGGCATGGCTTACACATTTCAGCGTAGTGATACCGAAACATGGTTCACTGCTAATCGGCACGCAGAAATCTTTTGGCGTCAAGAGATAACATCGATGTATTCCGAAGAGATGCATCGCAAACATGCGCAATTGATAGAGAATGAAACCCTGAGGATATTAGGAGAACAACAAACTACATTGTGGGTATAATACCTACATGTAGGTAATCCTAGGATTAAAGCGCTTGACACGCATACGTAAGTATGCTAGACTATAGGTAGTTTTGGTGAGAATTCTATCTACCGTGTTCAGCAGCTAATCCTAGGATTAACCCGATGGCGATGAAAGTATATTCCGACGACATGGTGTTCAACCATATCATGCGGTCGAACATTCCGAAGAGTGAGAAAAGCACTCTTCGCCGATGGTTTGATTCAGTTACTGGCGGAAAGGCCAGTGAAGTCATTGAACGGTATGGTTTAGACCAAGCCGTAGAAAAGAAAGTGACTGTCGGAGAAGTCGTGGTAGCCGGTACCGAAGCTATGGGCATCGGCGGCATCCTAGGCGCTCTTCATGCTGTACGCGAGAACGGTCTCGACGTAAAGGTTCCATTCACGAATCGTAGTGTACCTATCGACGGCTCTCTGAGCGGTCTAGCGTACATCGCTGCCGTTGCAGTGCCCGTTATTGGTGAACACGCCAAAAACGTTGGCACTTCAGCGGCGGCCGTGTATGGCTTCCGTAAGTTTCACGACATGCTTGCTGCACGTCGTATCTCGAAGATGGGCGGTGAAGATACCGTCACCACGAGCACGGCTCCTGACGCGGAAGAACCCGCACCAGCCGACATTGGGGAAGACCCGATTGTCACGCTCGCCAGCAAACTTGACAGCTGACCGCATAATCAGCTGGCAGGGAGTTAATCCTAGGATTAGCTCTTGTTTCGTAACCAACAAAGTGAGGTAACACATGTCACGTCCCAATGCTCAGCAACTTGCGTTTCGCGACCCGGCCCTCGCGGCCCTCCTACTCGGCGCCGTCGCCGTTTCTGCCACGAATTTCGGAGGCGACTCCGACTTCGGTGCGGAATTCGGTGACGACGACGACGTGGGCGATGACGACTACGGCGCCGAATTCGGCGACGATGACGACTACGGCGCGGACTTCGGGAAAGCGGCCGTCAAGGTCAAGCGCCCGCAGAACCAGGCGCAGCTCGTCGCGCTCTGGAAGAACCATCACGCCAAGAAGGCTCGCGCTTCTCGCCGTGAGATGCTGTTGGAGCCGAACAAGGGCTCGGCCGTCAAGGTCGAGCGGTACACGTTCACGCTTTCGCAGGCCATCACTCTGGGTACGGCGGTTGCGTTCACCACGCTGACCGGCCAACCCGACACGTCGATTCGTCCGCAGCGCTTGACCTGCAATGCGCCGGCCCCCATGTTCGCCTTCTTGCAAGAAATCAAGGTTGCGAACGTGTCGGTGTCCGTCGGTTCGGGCTTGGAAGATGCGTACAACTACAACGCGAACGGTGTCGGGCAGCAGCTCGACATGCCCACGCTGTCGCCCGCGAACCGTGCGACCATCTTGGGCAGCTACACCGGCTTCGTACCTCCGGGTTTCGTCGGTGGCACTGCGGTGTACTTCTCCGCGTCCTTGAAGGGCCCGGCGAGCATCGTCGCTTAATCCTAGGATTAACTTCCTAGGCTGAAGCTCTGTTGTGAGTTGCTGAAAGTGTGAAAGACGCCCCTATGGAGATTACGTTCAACCTCCCGCACGTATTCAACCCGAAAGCCTCCTCGGTTGATAATGCATACGCGCTAAGGGCGCTGCTAGATTGCATGATTGAGTTGAATCTAGCATACCTCCAATCGCACTCCGTTCCGGCTCTATACCAGAGCGGAGTGCGATATGGACGTACTAAGATATGGGAGCCGATTCCCGCGCTGTATGCGCGACGTTACGGCGACTGTAAGTCTCTCGCTACGGCCAAGATTGCGCAATTGCGTATGGCCGGCGTTCGATGTGAACCGGTTTTCCGTTGGATTAAACCGGACGGACCCAAAGGCGCGACCGACTTTCACATTCTAGTTCAGACTCGTACTAAGTACCTAGACCCCAGCAAGCGTTTGGGAATGGGAAAGAACGAGAACGATAAGTTCCACATGACTGACGGTAGCGTTATGTCATGGGATGCGTCAGGTATCCACGAGCTACGATAATCCTAGGATTAGACCTAGGGACACTAAACAAGGAAAAAAGAAATGGCAACTACTCTCATTCGAAACGGCGCTGTCGCTGGCGCATTGGCCGGCATTCTCGCAGGCCGTCAACTCACAGCCACTACGGCCGCGGCTACGGAACCGGCATTGGACGCGAACGTCGCGGATGCGTTTGCGTCGCAGTTCATCATTGCCAACGCTGCGTTGGCAGTGCCTATGGCAGACGCAGACAACGCGAACATCTTTCTCGTCACGGCCGCCGCAGCGTATGCCGTCATGGCGGACCGCGGAGCGCGCAGCGTGACGGCGGCGGATTACTCACAGCAAGCTGCTGCTGCTGCTGCGCAGGCAAAAGCTGCTGCTGCAAAGCTGGTCTAATCCTAGGATTAGTCTGTAAGCGCCCGATGAACAGGTTCCGCATTAAATTCCTCATGCGGGGCCTGTTTTTAGGGCTCACCCTTTCTCAGTTTCTCTTGCAAGGACAGAAGTTATGCCGTTACCCCTCATTCCAATTGCTGTGATGGCGCTTGGCGCCGGTGCCGCGTACAAGGTTCACAGGAACCGCAAAAAGAAGGTCATGACGCCGGCACGTCAAAAGATTTACGACCATGCGCTCAACACCATGAAAGACCCCGCCGGTCTGCGAAAACTCGGCGAAGCTTTCAACGCTCAAGGTCTCACCGAACAAGGTGACATGTTGACCAAACGCGCTCGATTGCGCGAGTTGCCTGCTGATGTCAAAGCGGGCCGACGTGCTGCCTTTCAAAAAGGTATGACGTTGACCAATCCCGCCAGCGTCGAAAAACTCGCCGCTGAATTCGACAAAGAAGGCGCAACTGGCGCAGCTGCCGCATTGCGGAAGTATGCGCAAGGTCTGCCGCGCAAGGTCGCGTAACGGTCTCCAATCCTAGGATTAACTCCAATGTCAAACGCCTCGGCAGTAACCCCTCGAACGCAACTCGCAATGCGTCAAGAGAGCATCAATCTTGTCAGGCGGGCAAGGGTTGGCGACCAGAACGCACGTGGCATGTTGATGGTAGTCAAACAGGCTGCTGTCAAAGGTAATGCTCGCGCGAGAATGTCTTTGCAGATGATTGAGGAGTACATCCGACGCAACCCCGGCAAAGAAAAGTGTCGGATGAGTTTCGGATGTACTCCCGTCGTCCAGCAAATCATCAACCGACTGCATAGCCGTATGGGTGGTGACCCGGGCTCATACGTACGCGCAGTCATCGAAGAGGTCCCTCAGATTCCAGACGCACATCATGCGGCGGTTCCATTGGCTAACAATGGAGACTTACTACACGACAAGGGCGGTAAACCTGCCCGAAGCCGTGATGGTAATCCTAGGATTAAAGGGATTCTCAATAAGCTCAAGACGCCTCAATGTCACGAAGCTTTCATGTACGGCATGCAATCCTGTAACCGTCCCTTGAACAAGCTTCAACCTCAGGGAGAATACAGCCCGGATACTCATAGCGCTTTACACATCGGTCGTGCCGTGGGCATTGCGCGGAAGATTCAAGCTGTACGTCTTCCAAACGTTTCAATCGCTACAATCTCTCCCATGGCAGCTTGGGAGTTAGGAGAATAGTCATGGCAGACAAGACTGCACCGCCTAATCCACATCAAGCCTCAATCGACAAGCTCGTAAACCGTGTTTTGCCGATTGTTCGGGCTCTACCATTCGCAATCAATCGCAAAGAACCGTGGCTTGGCAACGCCGCGGTTGATAAAGCAGTGATTGCGACCATCACAACCTGTTTTGCAATTGCAGACCAAGACCGAGCAGCCGCAGAATCGGCTCCACTCACGTCAGAACCTGAACCGATTATCGAAGAATCGGAATTCATCGAACCGAAAACTCCAGCTTTACCTTAAAGCTGATTCATTCAAAAAACCGAGGACACAATGAAAAGTTTACTAGTTTGGCTAATCCTAGGATTAGTCGGTTGTACATACAACACTTCTCCTGAGGATGATGACATGGACGCAAGCGACTTCGTTGGAAAAACTGGATGGTCTGGTAGTGGACCGCTTATTCCTGGCGACTCTACCGGGACCGTTCATATGCAGGCGGATTTCAATAATCCCGGCCCGTATACAATTCAATTCAATATCAATCAACCAAATGTATTAGAGCAGGCGGATGAATTTATTCGCACTCGCGCTGAAATAGTTTGGTCAGTTGAAGGTAATAGTGTTCGTCGCACTATCGATGTAGTGAATGGCACTAGCATTAGCGGTACTGGCCAAGCCGTTCATGTACGTGTATTCGATGAAAGTAATCTTGTTAGCACTGAAGTCGTTCCTTACGACGTTTCAATGCAAACTTCACGTGGTACTCGAGCGGCTGTTCAACAACCGCCTAACTATTCACTAGATCAATTTTTGATGGACCCTAGTGACCAAGTTGTAACTGATGTGCCCGTAGAAGTAGGCGCTATTTCAGTAAGCGTTTCCGTATCACCATTTACAGCAGGACAAGCAATTCTTGATAATGAAATTCTTGTCTTTCAGACTAGTGAATCTGGAGCTGTACTCAAAGCATATGACCCTCGAGTTGACCAATGGGTTCCACTTGCGAGCGGCTGCCGAAAGATTGACATTGTGTCGGCGCTTACCATAGCCGCAGGAGCATTCTTACAAATCACTTTCGGCGTTGACGGCTAATCCTAGGATTGAACCCGAGAGGGGGATAACCAAAATTCATGGCCCGCAGTAATTGGAATGACGAAGATGAAAGACCTACTTCACGCGGCGGCAAACGTCCACCTTCCGATATTGACCATACTGTGGGTAGCCTTATGGTTGAGAGTCTCAACCATCGCAAAAGAATTGAGATGTTGGAGGAAGTGGTCGAAAGGGCGGGCCTTACGCCAGGCTCCTTGCCTCCTTCTGGGAAACACTCGATATTCGTACTTATTCGAAAAACCGTTACCACCACAACTCTCATCATTGCCGCGGTCCTCGCAGCACTCCGTGAATTAGGTTTTTTGAACGTACATTAATCCTAGGATTACTCCAATGCAACTCGAAGTACGGTTCGCCAAAAGTCATAACGAAAAGCTCGCTTCAGCGGCGCATTTCGGGGCTGAGTCTTTTGGCGCCGAAACACTGGCAGATAAGCTAACTCCCTTGACAGCAGAGCAGGCTGCTAAGGCTCTGTCAAACGCTTATAAGTACGTTGTCGGCTCAAAGCCTTCAGCTGTAATCCTAGGATTGATGCTCGGACAGTGGGCATTGGAGACTGCCAACGGAAACTCGATTCACAACTTCAATTACGGAAACGGTAAGGGCACTTCGAACGCGACGTATGTGCAGTTTTTCCGCTGCTCTGAAATCATTGGCGGGGTCGAAGTGTTCTTCAATCCTCCGGCGCCTGAATGCCGATTCGCTGCGTATCGTTCGGCTGAAGATGGCGCTATAGCTTTCATTCGTCTACTTAAGAGTCGTGAGAATTGGTGGAAGGGTTTACACACGGGCACGGTAGATGGTTTCGTCAAAGGGCTTTCAACGCAGCCCTTCGCGTACTTCACTGCGAACGTAGACCTTTACCGTAGGGTTTTAGGTGAGCGTGCAGGGAAGTATGCCAGCGTCGCAAAGAAGTACGCCGGCACTTCTACGTTCTGGCAGGTAATCCTAGGATTAGCCTTAGGCGGAGCGGGAATAATCGGGTATCGGAAATTCAAGTCTAGTAGGAGACTAAGGAGTTAATCATGGGTCTTCTTGGTGACATTTGGGATATCACCCCCACAGGCATGGTCGTTAATTTCGTCACGCAAGAGACGTACGGCCCTGCAGTATTGAATGCGTCGGACCAGGCTGCAAATATCGAAGCAATTGATATTTACATCACTAGCGCTGAACCAATCAATTCAAAAGCAACAAAATTGCGTGATGAATGGATGACGTGGTATACAGGTCTATCTTGGTACCAAAAGCATATCGACGAATCCATCGCTGCTCAAGCGTTCAATAAACGTAACGATTTCATGCGTGCAAACGCGCCGTCAGAAGACGCTGAAAAAATTGATGCGTTTTTGAAGAACGTTCCAATCATTGACCCTGTAACAGGGCAAACTCGGCATATTACTTCTACGGGAGACCGTGTAGTACCGCCGACCCCTCCAATCCCGACCGCCTATAAACTTGCTGCTGTAGTAACTGGCGCCGGTGTCACCGCTCTCGTCATTCTCAAAAAACTACATCTTCTTTAATCCTAGGATTAGAAAGCTAACGGAGAAACATAAATGTCACAATCCGAAGACATGACCGCAATCGATGAATTCATGAAGCGCATGGCGCCGGTTACTCCGGAAGCTACTGCACTGCGCCAATCCTGGATGGTTTGGTATCCAGCATTAAGCTGGTACGAACGGAGTTTCGATACAAATATTCGAGATGAAGCCAGTACCCGGCGTAACAAGTTCAATCTTGCCAATGCCAAAACTCAGGCTGAAAAAGATCTTGCAGTACGTGTCATCACGACCGGCATGGACACGAATCAAATGCAAGGTCTGCCACGCAAGCCTACTCTCCCGACTGGCGAAGTTGGTACTCAAATCAAGAAGCCGACGACTGCCACCGCTTTAACCGGAACGCACCCAGTTATCAAGCAAGGCTCGACCGGTCCGGCCGTCGTCGAATGGCAGAAGTTTTTGGGCACTGCTGCCGATGGGAAATTCGGTCCAAACACAACATCATTGACGGTCGCCTTTCAGAAGAAAAAGGGGTTGGCCGCCGATGGCGTCGTAGGCAATGCCACGTGGACAGCTGCGCTTGGCGCCCCACCGGTTGAAGCTGTAAAGGTAGAAGAGCCCGGCTTACTCGCGTCATTGTTCGGTCCTACCCCCGCCCCAACTCCACAGCCTGTAACAGCGGCCACTATCCAACGGCCTGTGGTTGCGAAACCGGGCGGCGCTGCTACGGGCGCAATTCCAAAACCTGCCGCCACGGCTTCAACTAAGCCGAGCGCGTCAAGCGGAGGGAGTAGTGCGGCGAGTACATCAATTATGCCAGTTGCTCAGGCTGGCATGTTGGGTTCACTTGGCGCGCTTGGCAAACTACCCTTGTGGGCAAAGATTGCGGGCGCAGCTGCAATTGTTGGCGGAATCATCTTTGGCCGCAATGCCAAGATGGTAAACTACAGCACAGGCAAAGAGGTGAAACGGCGTCGAGCGGCTTAATCCTAGGATTAGGTTCTAAAGGAATAACAATGGCTATTAGAAAGAAACGGCGTCGTAAGACAATCCGAAAGGCTTCGCGACGCCGTAAGCCTGCACGCAATCAATCCGTCGGGCAATTGCTCGAGGGGTCCGCGAGGAAAGTAGGGCGCGCAGCCCGAAAGCTTGCAAACAAAGCAATCTCAAAAGTCCGGTCTCTCAAGTTCGTCTAACTCTCACTACAGGAAATAAGTATCATGAAGAAAGCGCATAAAGGTCTTCTCGTCGGCGGCTTCGTTGCAGGCATCACGGGCCTCATCGGTACCATCATGGGCTCCATGTTTCTCGACAAGAAAGCCGCTCTGAAGTCAGTTGGCAAAGTCGCTGGCGAATTTGGCGATGGTGCTGACATGGGCGCCGAAGACGATCCAATCATCAACGTCGCAAAGACGCTCTAATCCTAGGATTAGACTCAAGCTTGAGAGATACAGTTAAAAACCGAGGACACCCCAGTGGCTAAACAGACACTTGAAAATTGGATTCACGAGGCGATGATTGATATCGATAAAGAAAAAGGTATCAGCATGATGAGCCTCGTTCACATGGTCGGGCAAGGCGAACGTGAAATCCACAGTACCAAGTTTGGTGCGAAGCAGTGGACAGCACGTGACCTTGCCCAACTATTCCGCCATAAGGCAGAAAGCTATTGTCAGGAGATTCCCGGCGTTCAATCGTTTTGTTTACTCGCATTCTATGAGCAAGACGAACCGGAAGCTCGGCATCCATTCATGGTATCGGGTGAAACCGACTTGAATGGTCTATCAACTGAAGCTCCAGATGAGAAGGGTTTCCGCATGCAAGGTATGCGGCATGTGGAAGCCATCACTCAACTCAATCATCGTTCTATTCACCATGTGCTCGATACCATGGCACGTATGAATGAGAACCTGATGAAAGAGAATCTCGACGTTCGTAAGGAAAACCGCGAGGGGTTCGCCCTCATGAAAGACTTGATTGCGGCTCAAGCTCTGAACAAGCACGAGTATCGTATAAAGGAAATGGAATTCGAGCGGTCTACTGAAGAACGAAAGAAATGGCTCGACTTCGCTCCTGTACTGGTCAATACGATTCTAGGGTCCGAAGTGTTTCCTCAATCTACCGAAGACAGCGCTCTACTTGAAACTATTGCAGACAGCTTGAGCGAAGAAGACCTTATCAAGTTGACTTCAGTTCTTAAACCAGAAATCCTCGGACCTATTTCTGCAAGGTTTGAAAAACACTTCAAGGCGAAGAAACTCAAAGCAGCAACCGCAACCAACTTGCTCAAAGGTAAAGACCCTGCTGACGATGCAGCGGGCGATTAATCCTAGGATTAGCCATGAAAAGCGAAACAGGAAAAGACTTATACGCGGTCGCCTTTCGAGCAGCTCACAAGAAATGGTCGAAGAAAAAAGGCCGTTGGGTAGTGCAGTGGAAAGCCGATATTGAATACCTGCACGCTACTAGCCAGAGCGAAGCCAAGTTTCTATTCAGCGCGGGTAACTCTGTAGCTCTTGTGAAACGGCAGATGAGAATCGTAGCGGTCGGGCTCGCTATCAACTTCTTCGTGGAAGATAAACAAGGGCTGATTCTCAGCGCTTCCTAATCCTAGGATTAATCCGATGGACCACATCTTCCTCATGCTCGAGACGACTGACTTGTCAGTCAAAACAGCAAAACTCAAGCGCGTGTCTGCGCTCCGTACCAACAAGAAAGGACAGCAGCTATGCAGCTTCGAAAAGGTAATCGAAGTAGATGGCGATAAGGAATCTGTACGTACGCTGATGACTGGATTGGAGAACATCATGCTCCAAAACAATCTCGGCGGAAAGTACGTCGTAATCAGTTACTTCGGTCAGGACTTTTATCGGCCGATGCTGGAGAAGTACTGCAAGATTGCCAACATGAAGATGCCTTTCACTCGTGCATGGATTGGCCTAGAACAATTGGCCTGGCCATATGCGTTTGATGGGAAGCTTCGGAATCGTTCTATCGGAGCGCTTGGAGAACTACTTGAAATCAAAGAGACTGAGCCTCTCTGGCTGCTCTATCAATGTTACTGGACACTCATGCGAAGGCTCACCACAGGCGTTTTGATGGAAGACCAGGCCCGGTCGCATGCAGGCCCGCTCTTCGAAATGGGACAGAAATTTCTTCGGCAGTTCTAATCCTAGGATTGAAATCAAATGGCCACACGTAAAAAACGTAAGAAACGCGGTAAACGTATAGTACGACGCCGTCCCGCACATGAAACAATCAAGACGGCATCTTAAGTACTTGGAAAGGCTTGTTGCGGCAAGTAAGAAAACCAAGAATAAATCCATCTCAAACCTGCGAGCGCTCATACAAGATGAATTGGTCGCTCGAGATTTGAAACTTGGCGGTCCTGACAAAAATTGGGGTCACGGTTAAAACCCCCCGTAACTCTCTCTGAAACTCTAATCCTAGGATTGAAAGGTTAAAACATCATGGCACGTCGTCGTAAACCCGGGCGCCCAAAGGGCTCAAAAAACAAGAAGCGCAGCAAGTCTCGTACCAAGAGAAAAGCGACGCCGGCTCAGCTGCGCAATCTCAAGAAGGCTCGAGCTGTTCGCGCCAAGAATCTCAAGAAAGCCGGCAAGAAGTCTTCGAAGAAGTCTTCCAAGAAAGCCGGTAAGAAACCTGGACGTAAGTCCGCTACGTATCACAAGCGCGTCGAGAATCTCAAAAAAGCTCGCGCGGCTCGTGAACTGAAGAACATGCCAAAGACACAGCGTATGGCACTCAAGCAGCTTCATGCTGACATGATGGCCGACACTGTTCGCGGCGGCGTTCCAAGCTCCGCACCTTCGATTCTTCATCGAGTCAGACGGCACGCGCCCACGCTAATGAGCGTTTACAACTGATTCGACTCCCTCTCTCAACATACGAAAGAACACGTCAATGGCAAAGAAAAAGTCACGTCGCAAGGC
>Ga0184615_10000410_pt1 | contig 23980 bp, 22 predicted proteins | sample PLM4_65_coex_FD_133134 | JGI IMG/M metagenome (GOLD analysis project Ga0184615, IMG submission 133134) | Groundwater sediment microbial communities from an aquifer in East River, Colorado, USA - PLM4_65_coex | ecosystem: Environmental > Terrestrial > Soil > Riparian zone | place: USA: East...
GATCACGGTGTAGGGGATGCCCGCCTCTTCGAGGCGAATCGCGGCGAGCAGGCCCGACATGCCGGCGCCGATCACCAACACGTGGAAGCCCTGCTTCACCTCCTCGGGCACGTCCCGATCCCAATGAAAGTCCCGGGCGCTCTGCCCCTCGAGCGCCATCTCCTCCAGCATCATCGGTACGTATTCGGCGGGCACCGGCTCGCCGACCAGGAAGCTCATCATCTCCCGGATCGTTTCGGGGGGAGGCGGGGGCGGCAGCTTGCAGCCGCCATCGCGATAGGCCATCAGGACCTCGAGGGCGCGCGCGCGCACCTCGGCCTTCTCGTCCTCCGACAGGAAGCCCTGGCCTTCCCCCATGATTGCCGGCTTCGGACGGATCGGGCCGCGCAGGACGCCGGCGTCGCCCGTGATGTGAACCATGGACATCATGAGCGTCGGGATGCTGGCGCTCTCTAGCGCGTCCGCGATGAACGCATCGCTCTCGGTGATGGGCTCGGCCGCGGGTCGGAGGTCTCGGGACATGAGCCGGAGGGTAGCGTGGCAGGCCACTTCTCTTCGCGCCCGGAATTGTCTATCTAGAGGGGCCTGGCCGCCTGCTGCGGCCGCAAGAGGGGGGGAATCATGGGATCCGTGGCGAAGCTCTGCTCTCGAATCGTCGTCCTCACCGCGCTCGCGGTGGGCGCCTTGGCTCTGGTGTCGCCGCCGGCCGTGGCCGCGGACACCACCAAGATCCAGCGCTCGATCTCGTTCGCGACGAACGCGCCGGTGCCCGCCGCGGTGCGCGACCAGTGCGCGCTCCAGACCAAGGTGCCCGAGTTCATCGCGCAGGCCGCGGGCAGCTCGGTCGAGCTGGTGGACGGAGCGCTCGATCGCAAGAAGGGACGCGTCCTCGAGCTGGAGATCACCGAGGTGCACGCGCCCGGGGGCGGAGCCTTCTCGGGGCCGAAGTGGATGAGCGTGAAGGGGGAGCTCTACGAGAAGGGCAAGCAGATCGGTTCCTTCCGCGCCAAGCGCTACTCGACGGGCGGGGCCTTCGGCGGGTTCAAGGGCACCTGCTCCATCATCGGCCGCTGCACCAAGGCGATCGGAGACGACATCGCGGGCTGGCTCGGCGCGCCCACGGCGAACGCCGAGCTCGGCGACGCGCGATGAACCCGACGTCGAACCCGCTGCGCCTTGCGCTGATCTCCTTCGCCGTGCTGGGATGGCTCGCCTGCCAGCAGAAGACCGGCGAGCCGTCCGGCGCGGCGACGAGCTCCGACACTTCCGAATCGGGAGCGCTCGGGACGGACGACCAGAAGACGATCTACGCCCTCGGCCTCGCGCTCTCGCGCGAGATCGACCCGTTCGACCTGACGGAGGCGGAGATCGGCACGCTCGAACAGGGCCTGCGCGACGGCGTGCTCGGCCGGCCGCCGAAGGTCGATCTCGAGACCCAGGGGCCGCAGATCCAGACGCTCGCGAAGGCCCGCCTCGCCGCCGCTTCGGCGGAGGAGACGAAGGCCTCCGAGTCTTTTCTAGCAACGGCCGCGGCCGTGTCGGGCGCCCAGAAGCTCGAGTCGGGCCTCGTCTATCTCGAGGTCGCCCCCGGCGCCGGCGATTCGCCCAAGGCCACCGACAACGTCAAGGTCCACTACCACGGAACGCTGCGCGACGGCACCGTGTTCGACAGCTCCGTCGATCGCGGAACGCCCGCGCAGTTTCCGCTGAACCGGGTGATTCCGTGTTGGACCGAGGGCGTGCAGAAGATGAAGGTGGGCGGCAAGGCCCGGTTCACCTGCCCGGCGGGCATCGCGTACGGAGACCGCGGAGCGCCGCCGAAGATCCAGCCGGGCGCGGCGCTCGCCTTCGAGGTGGAGCTGCTCGAGATCGTCCCCGCGCAAGCCGGTGCGCTGCCGCCCGGGCATCCGCCCACGGGAGGAAGCCCCGGCAAGGGCGGATCATGACACCGCTGCGCACGGATCCAGAGCCAGGCGAAGAAGGGCCACAGAAGGCGCGTCCACCCAAGCCGCGCGCAATCAGCTAGGACCGTGTGGCGCGGCCGTGACGTCCACGCAGCCGGAAGCGTGCGATCGCAAGCAGATTCGCGAGAGCGAGGGCTCCCAACTGTGCGAAGCGTGCCATCCGGGACCTCCAGGGTGGGCGCAGCGTACCCGGGGACCGGGAGCGCGGCGTGATCGCTTCGAGCACCCGGATGGGGCGGAAGGTCAGCCCGGCAAGCGGCGTCAGAAGGAACCTGCGGGTTCGTTCTCCGAGGTTCGTGACGCCGCGACCCGAGCTCAGATCCGGGTACGCCACCCGGCACGCGAGCGAGGGGTTGGGCCGAACCTGCGCAGCCAGCGCTCGGGCCCATTCGGGCAGGCTGGCTCGGTGCAGATCGCAAGCCAGGCGGAGGGCGACGGCCAGAGACCCTTCTGCGCCCAGGGCTCGGAAGCGATCGACGACGCGCTCCTCGTCCTGTTCACGCTCGGTCCGCATCCAGGCGATCACGTCCAGCACCCAGACCAGGCCCCCCGCCAGGATCACGGATTTGAGTCGCGCTTCCGGGCTCGGCAACCTCGCCGAAAGGCCTACGTGCTTCTCCAGGTGAATGGCCATCAGCGCGAGGGCGTCGGTCGCCATGGGGCGAAGGACATGCGGGCCGAACTCGGGGGTCGTCGTCGCGGCGGCGAGAATCGGGCGGACGCGCTCGCTGGTCTCCGCGTACGGGCTGTCCAGGGACCAGTGGAGCTCCAACGGCATGGGCCAGCCTGGGTGGCTGTACGCAGCGTGCAGATGGAAGCGGACGTAGTAGGCGAGAGGCAGGTTGGCGCTCCAGGGGAGGTACCCGGCGGAGCGTAGGGCGCCATCGGCCCGGAGCGCGTCATCCCGGTCGACGATGATGTCGAGGTCGGAGAACGAGCGAAGGCGCTCTCTCGAATAGTAGCGGTCCTGGAAGTCCAGGCCCTTGTAGAGCAGCGGCCGGATCTCCTGGGCGCCGAAGACCGGAGCGAGCTCCGCGAGCTGATCGCGCGCCGCGGCGTCCTTGCGCACGACCGCACGGTGGGCAAGGCGCCACCTCGAACGCGCCTCTTCATCCACCGCTCGGCGCAGGGGCTCGTCGTCGATCAAGGCCCAGGCGAGGCTTCCGAGCCGGTTGTGGAGTGCGAGCCGATGCGTCTCCTGCCAGGAAAGCTGCGGATCGTCCCCGAGCTGCGCGAGATCCTCCTTCGGGAGCGCATCGGGGATCGCGATCGCGAGCAGCAGCCGATCCTCCGCTCGAAGAATCTGTTCCTTCACACTCGGGCTCCGCAAACGGACGGCGCGGGGCGCGTCCACTCAGCGATAGAACTGCGCCTGGGCCTCGAACAGCCTCGCGTAGACTCCGCCCCGGCGGAGGAGCTCCGCGTGCGGCCCGCTCTCGACCACGCGACCGCCCTCGAGCACGTAGATCCGGTCCACCCAGGTGACCGTCGAAAGGCGATGACTGATCACGATTCCCGTGCGTTCCCTGACCAGGGCCCGGAATCCCTCCATGACGTCGCGTTCTGCTTCCGGATCGATCGCGCTCGTCGGCTCATCGAGAACGATGATCGGCGCATCGCGGACGAACGCTCTCGCGAGGGCGAGCTTCTGCCATTCGCCGATACTCAGCTCCTCGCCCTCACCGAAGCGCTTGCCCAACAGGGTGTCGTAGCCGGAGCTCAAGCCCTCGATCACGTCGTGCACGCTGGCGCGCGTGGCCGCAGAGCCGACCGCGGCCGGAGACGCGGCCGCGTCTCCCAGCGCGATGTTCTCCCGCACAGACAGGTTGTAGCGCGCGAAGTCCTGGAACAGCACGGCGATGGCCTTCCTCAGCTCGGTGATGTCGAGACGCCGGAGGTCGATCCCATCCAGGGTGACGCTACCGCCCGTCGGGCCGTACAGCCGGCAGAGGAGCTTGACCAGCGTCGTCTTGCCAGAACCATTCGCCCCCACCAGAGCCACCGTCTCGCCCGGGTGGACCCGGAGATTGATCCCATTCAGCGTCCTTCGTCCGCTGCCTGGATGGGCGAACTCGACCTGCTCGAAGACGACTCCCTGCCGCAGGGGCTGCGGGACGGCCTCCGGCCTGGCGGGTTGAGTCACCGTGTTCTCGATGCCGAGGAACGCGTCGAAGCTCGAGAGGAAGAGGTTGTCCTCGTAGAGCATGGCGAACCCCGAGTGCAGCTCCTGGAGGAAGCCCTGTGCCCGCCGGAACGCTTCGATGTACATGACCAACGTGCCCACGCTCGCGAGTCCCACCAGCGTCTGAACGGCAATGAAGGCGTAGGCGCCGAACACGGCGATCGTGGCGCCCACTTCGGTCGCGAGCTCGGCCAGCGATCGCCGGGTCGCGATCTCGAGTCGCTCGCGCCGAAGTCGCTGGCGAATGTCCCGAAAGCGGCTCATGAAGCGCGGGCCCAGAGAGAAGAGGCGGATCTCCTTCGCGGGCGCCGGCTCCACCAGGAGCCCGGAAAGATAGTTGGCCATGCGCTCCAGCTCGGTGCGACTGCGGTACCAGTGGAAGAATCGAGACGCGTACTTGACACGCGCGAGTGTGCCTGGAATCACGACCACGAAGAGCGCCAGCCCGATGCTCCAGTGGAAGGAGAAGATGAGGCCACCGATCGCGAGCAGCGAAAGCCCTCCCTGGCCGACCCGGATCAACCCGGTCAGGATCCGCATCGGACGAAAGGGCGCTTCTCGTTGGGCCTGGTGGAGGGTGTCGAAGTAGCGGGAGTCTTCGTAGTAGCCGTAGTCCACGGCGATCGACTTCGCGTGAAGCATGTCGAGCATGCGGTCGGTGACGACGATGCCCTGCGCTTCCGTGAGCAGCGCCGCAGCCGACCTGCAGGCCGCACCGACGATCGCAACCCCCGCGGCCAGCGCGACCAGGAGCACGACCCGATCGAGCGCGGCGGTCCGATCCGCGGCGGAGATGCCCGCCGAGACCGAGTCGACCAGGAGCTTCAGCAGGTAGAGGGAGAGCAGCGGGATCGCGGCCTGGACGAGGAGCAGGGCGAAGGACGCGAGAGCCCAGCGGGGTCCGCTCAGCCAGACGAGCCGAAGTGCGCGGTCCAGCCGCAGAACGGGGTGAATCCACGACTCCAGCGAGAAACCCACCGTCCGCTTCGCCATCTGCGCTTGGGCCTACGACCGCTGGATGCGCTCGTCGCGCATCATACGCCCGCTGCGGCAGGGACGGGAAGCACCGCGGAATTCGTGGGCCGGTAGGAAATGATTTTCCTCTGAACGGGAAATTCGTTCCCATGAAGAAGCGCGTCGAGGCCCCCGACACGTTGCGTTTCTGTAGGAAATCAAGAGCTTACGAAATCCGGGGAGCGAGGCATGGATCTTGCTGCGTTTTCCCGAGGGTTTTCCGGCATGAGCCAGCGCTTTCTGCAGAATCCGGCCGTCGAGACGGCTCCTCTCAATGAGGAGCGGATCCTCTTCGATTCGAAGACGAACCGCTTCGCCGTCCTGAACGACACCAGCACCTTCCTCTGGGACCAGCTCAGCGTGCCGAAGACCCTCGAGGAGCTCGCCGACGAGCTCCACCAGACGTTCGACATCGCGCAGATCTCCGAAGCGCGCAGGGATGTGGAGCGGGCGCTGCGAGAGCTGCAGTCGCTGGAATTCATCGTTCCGGAAGAGACCTAGTCACCCCACGTAGCTCAGGAACAAGGAGATCGAGATGCAGGTACAGCGCAACCGGTTGGACGCGGTGGCGACGACGGCACGGCGCGCCTACAAGGCTCCGACGATTCGGATGCTGTCCGAGGACGAAGTGCTGATGGCGTTCCAGATGACGGCGGCAGAGATCAGCGCCGCCAGCTGCTGGTGGATGCCCTGCACGAGCGGCTGCCCGTAGAACGGAGTCGTCCTCCAGCGCGAGCGTGCCAACGCTCGTCGAAAAGCCCGCGCTGTTCGCCCGGTTTCCGGGCGGACAGACGCGGGGCTTTGTCCGCGACCCGAGGTCTTGCATGCGCCCCCTCACGCAGAAAGAGACCAAGATGACCTGCGGGGTCACGCTCCGCCGCGATCCCGCGCGCGAGCCGTGCTTCAAGGTGGCGCAGCTCCAGACGGAGCTCGAAGACTACGTCGGGATGACGGAGGTTTCGAAGCGCCAGCGGCTCCACCGGCACATGCACAACGAGATGCAGAACCTCGAGATCACCTGTCAGACGCTCGTGGACTTCCCGGACACCGGCTGGGAGACCCGGCTCCAGTTGGCGCGGCAATGCTGGGACGAGGCCCGCCACACGCAGCTCGTGAGGCGGAGGCTCGAAGCCCATGGCGGCAAGAAGGGCGACTTCCCCGTCATGAACTACGAGTGGGGGACCGTCTGCCTGATGGATTCCCTGGCCGCCCGGCTGACACTCCAGAACCGCACGTTCGAAGCCAGCGAGATGGACCTCTTTCGGCAGCTGATCGGGTCCTGGACGCAGGCCGGCGATCTCGAGACGGCGGCGATGCTCGATGGGATCCTGGCGGACGAAGTCCAGCACGTCCGCTTCGCCAACCAGTGGCTGAAGCGGGTATCGAAGGAAGATCCCAAGATCCTGATGAAGGTCGCATCCGCGATCGGTTACCTGAAGAAGGTGACCGCCGCGCTGGCTCCCGAGCCAGGCGCCAAGAATGCCGCGGGCGTGGAGCTGACCACCTGGACCCACCTCGACGTGTCCACGAACGTCGGTGATCGAGAGCTGGCGGAGTTTACTCCCGTGGAGATCGCCGAAGTGCTGCGCCGGGAAGGATTTGGCCAGCTCGCCGCCAATCTGCTCGCAGAGAAGGCCCAGCCATGAGAGCCGCGCTCTGCGCTCGTGAGATGCGGACGAAGGGTCACGAGAGCGCAGCGTGAGTGCGGGCCTCGATCGGTGGTGGCTCCGCGCTGCGGAGCTCTCCGAGCAGGCCGCTCTCTCACCGACGCGTTCACTGCATCGCGCCGCCTACCGACTCGGCGACGCAATCCTCCAGCTCGAAGCGGACCAGCCTTCGGTCCCTGACGCGGTTCGGCAGCTCTACTCGGAGTGCGCGGTCGACGCCGATTCCGGGGCTCGCAGGAGGGGAGTCGGCTGCGTTCTTCGCTCGCTCGACGGCTCCGGAATCACGGTCGCTCGTCTCGAGGGAGTGGAGGATCTCGATCTCGCGACGCTCGCGTCGCCCCTGCTCCAACCCCAGCCCGACAAGTACTACTCCATCGCCGCGTCCCCGACGCCGGGCTGGCGGGTGTTCCGGGCCCACGCGCAGGACGCCGTCCCCGTCCTCGCGGTCGGCGACGGCTGCGTCGTCGCCGACGAGTCCCGCCTGCCCCCGTTCTTCTTCAGGGACTACGTCGTCGCGGCCACCCTGTCGGTCCAGCGCTCGGTCCTCTTCCTCCACGCGGCGTCGGTCTCGATGGGTGGCAGCGGGGTCCTCTTGTCCGGCCGCGCGGGGGGTGGGAAGACCACCCTCTCACTCGCCCTGGCCGCGCGCGGGCATGGCTTCCTGGGAGACGACATGGCGGCGATCCGGATGGAGAGCCGCGAGCTGCTCCCGCTGCGGCGCACCGTGCACATCCGCTCGGGACTCCGCGACGGGCTCGTCGACCACGCGATCCGCAATGGGGCGGTCGAACAGGAGCTGCGGCCCGACGGTGCGCGGCGGCTCTGCGCCGAGCCGCGCGGGCTCTTCCCCGACGCTCCCTCCGATCCCGTGCTCCTGGGCGGCGCGTTCTTCCTCCGGCGCTTCAGCAAGACGCCTTCGCTCGAGCCGTTCACGCCCTCGCTCAAGGAGATGCCTGCGCTGAAGACGCTCCCGATCCGTTGGTCGTGGGGCATCTCGCCCGGCGGGCGCCTGATCCGGTTCCTCACCATCATTCGCCTTCTCTCTCGGGTGCGCTGCTGGCACCTGGACGTCGGGCGGCCTGCGGAGACCGCCCGCCTGATCGAGACCACGCTGGAGGATTCATGAGCCTATCCGTGAAAGACCGGGGGCAGGCCGTCGCCACCCACCGCTACATCCTGGTGAACCTGATGGAGACGCTGGCGCGTTGGGTGCCGACGACGCCCGAGATGGAGGCAAAGCTCCTCTTCGGGAGCCACGTCTGGGACCTCGCGCAGCACGCGGACGCTCTCGGAAAGCGGACGCACGAGCTGCGGCTTCCGTTGCAGCACAGCCTCGCGCCGGCGCCGGAATACGTTCGCCTGCTCGACGAGGTGGCGGGCATCGAGGACACCCGCAAGCGGATCGCAGCCTTCTACGACGTCGTCGTCCCGGCGCTGGACGCCCGCTACCGCGGGTATCTCGCTGCGACCGATCCCCTGATGGACGCTCCCACCGTCCGAATCCTCGACCGCATCCTCGCGGACGACGCCCGCATGATCCGCGAGAGCCAGGAGCTCCGGAGCAGCCTGCCCGAGCTGCAGGACGGGGAGGACGGCTGGGCGTCGGCCCTCACCCGTCGGGAGGCGGGACTTCGGAACCTGGTTGCCGTGGCCAACGCGGAAGCGGCGCAGCAGGCATCATGACGGCCACCGTCACCGGCACGTTCGAGTACCGCGGCATCCAGCTCCGGAGCGACCCTGCCCGCGAGCCGTGCTTCCGCGTGGTGCACCAGCACTACGAGGTGTACATGCCGACCCCGGAGGCGCCGACGGATCCGACGGGTCAAGAGACGCTTCACAGCATGTTCAACAGCGAGGTGCTCTCGCTCGAGATCGCCGCCCAGAACCTCGCCGACTTTCCCGACGCTCCCTGGGAGCTGCGGCTCCACTTCGCGCGGCAATGCTGGGACGAGGTACGCCATGGCCGGATGTGTCTCGAGAGGCTCGTGGCACGCGGCGGCCGGAAGGGCGGGTTCCCGATCATCAACCACGAGTGGAACGTGGTCTGCGCGTTTCCCTCCCTTCCCGCCCGCCTCGCGGTCCTGAACCGTACCTTCGAGGCCGGATCCCTGGAGGCCTTCGCGTCGCTGCGGACCTTCTTCACGCATCTCGGCGATGACCGGACCCTCGAGGTGATCGAGACGATCCTCGCCGACGAGGTCGAGCACACCCGTTTCGGAAACCACTGGCTCCAGCGCCTGGTCAAGGGGAACCCACGGGACGCCCTCCGGATCGCCGAAGCCATGGCCTTCGTGAAGCGCGCCGCGACGATGCTGGCGACCCAACCGGGCGAGCTCGTGATCGACGGGACGGACATGGCGGCCATGGCGCAACACGACATCCCCGTGCTGCCGCAGCAGCGCGCAGACGCCGGCTTCACGGAGGCCGAGATCGCAGAGCTGATGCGGAGGGATCCGGCGCCCAGCGCGACCCGGCGGGAGGGCTGAGATGGCGACGCGCGAAGGCTCGACGCTCGACCCGGAGCTGTTCGCGGAGGATCCCGCGCGGGATGCCCGTTTCCGCGTGAAGGAGCGCTGGGTCGAGTGCACGAACATGGCCGACGACGATCCGCGCCGGATCGTCGAATTCCTGAACCGCCAGATGAACGAGGAGCTGAACGGCCTCGAATCACTCGCCAGGAGCCTGGGCGACTTTCCCGACGTCGATTGGGAGATCCGGCTCGGGCTGGCACGCCAGTGCGCGGACGAGGCGCGGCACACGGCGATGTTCCGGAAGGTGCTCGAGCAGAAGGGTGGGCGGGTCGGCGAGTACCCGGTGCTCAACTTCCAATACCGGATCATCGCGAAGATCCCGACCCTCGTCGGCCGCTTCACGGTCCAGAATCGCAGCTTCGAGGCGGGCGGCATCGATGCGGTCGAGTTCGGGATCGCGAAGGCCAGGGAGGAGGGCGACAGCGTTCTCGCCGAGCTGTTCGAATCCCAGCTGGCGGATGAGATCCTCCACGTCCGATTCGCGAACGAAGCCATCGCGACGCTGAAGCAGAGGGACCCGAAGTGCATCCTCCAGATGGGGGCTGCGCTCACCTCGGCATCGAAGGCGTTCCGGGAGGTGATGGGGAAGGAGGGGACGGAAGGCGTCCGCTATCCCGTCGCGGCCGGCGCGCGCGAGGAAGCCGGTTTCAAGCCGCAGGAGATCAAGCTCGCAGGGGATCTCTCGGACACGCTCGCTGCGCGTCGCGTCGCCGAGCCCCAGGGCGACGTACCGTGACGCAGCCCCCGGTCGTCGATGTCGAGCGCCTCCGCGCGCTCGGCGCCTTCTTCGTCGACCGCCCCGACAGGATCCTCGCCGTGGCCGAGCGCTTCCAGAAGGAAGGCCGTGTGATCCAGTCCCGCGTCAAGGGTCCGTCGATGGGAAGCTGCCTTCCCGACGGAGCCCCGATCCTGATCGGCCTGCGCCAATGCGAAGCCTACCCGCCCGGCAGCATCGTCGCGTTCGTGGGAGCCCAGAAAGTGACCGTGCACCGCGTGGTCTTCTGCGGGCGCCGGGGCCGGGCGAGAGGAATCCTCGTGACGCGCGGCGATGCGTCGCGGCTGCCGGATCCGCCGATCGAGATCGGCTGCGTGCTGGGCGAGGTGATCGCGGTCCAGTCCGAAGGCGGATGGGTGGCGCCCGTGGCTGGAGCCAGGCGTGCCGCGCACGACCGGTTCGTGGCGCGCAGCCTCGAGCTCTGCGTCGTCGGTCTTGCTCGCACGAGCCCGCGCTTCGCGCAATGGCTCGTCACGACCGTCTACGGCTCACGTCACCTCTTCGTGCCGCTCTATCGGTGGTGGCTCGGGGCGCGCGGGGCGGCCTCGCGCTCCGTGCCTTGAGGCGTCCGCCCGCAGGTCATGTTGCACGTAGGTGTGTCGCGAACCGGCGCACCCAGAGCTCGATCGCGATCGGGTTGAAGACGTCCTGGGCCGAGATGCTTCCCGAGTCCGGCCCTTGCGCGCAGAAGGCCGCGTAGCGACGCGCGAGTCCCTCCCGATCCAGGATTCCGAGGTCGGCCGTCACGAGGTCGGAGCCCAGGAGCTTCTCGATCTGGACACGCATGTCCTGCTTGAGCCACTCCCCGTAGGCGTCGACCGTTCCCTGCTTCACCTTGCGCCAGGCGACGTCGCCAGGGAGCAGGGGCGCCATGGCTTGCCGCAGCATCCACTTCGTGGTGCCGTCCCTGAGCTTCCAGTCGCCCGGCATCGGAGCCACCAGACTCACGAGCTGCGGATCGAGGTACGGCAGGCGGGTCTGAACGCCGAAGGCCGCACCCGTACGGTCGTCGAAATGCAGCAGCGCCGGGAGGGAGAAGCGTTCGATGTCCGCGACGTGACGCTCGAAGAAGCTCCCGCTTCCGAGCCCGAGGTCGTAGCGCAAGCAAGCTTGCGCGAGCGCGGGACCGCACACGTCGAAGCTCTCGGTTCCCAGCCATCCCGGGAAGTAGCGTTTCTGCAGGCGCCGCCGGAATCGCGGCCGCAGCGTCCGCTTCCACAGGATGGCGGCGACCACGCGGGATGCGTCGAGCCAGCGGCGGGAGCGGACGAGCGACTGGACGTACAAGACGATGTGGATCAGGTTCCCGCAGAAGACCTCGTCGGCCCCGAGACCGGACAGCAGGGTCGTCGCTCCGATCTCCTTCGCGGCCTCCTTCAGGCGAAACTCCGTCACCGTGACGAAGCTCCTGACCGGCTCGTCGTTGTACCCGATGACGGACTCCAGAAGCTCGAGCGCGCGCTCGGTGGGAACGCTGAGGGGGATCTTCCGCGGAGTGCAGGCGAGATGGGCCGACATCGCCTCGAGCCACGGATCGCTGGCGCCGCCCGTGGCGCTGACGCCGGAAAGCACCGGCACACCGTCGAGCGAACCGCGCGTCGCGCGGACCGCTGCGGCTATCGACGACGAGTCGACCCCCCCGGAGAGGAGTACGCCCCACCCCCCGTCCGCGCCTGCGCGGAGCCGGACGGCTTCGAGAAGGCCCTGCCGGACGGCTTCGATCTGCTCGGCCTGGGACGCGAAGGGCGCGCGCTCCTCCGGAAATTTCCAGTAGCGAACGGCCTCTGGAAGCGAGCGAGGCAGGTTCGAGAGCTCGATCGATAGCGCGTGGGCAGGGGGGACACTTTGGATGCCCTCGAAGAACGTCTCGGGCTGCGCGTCGAGGAGCGTCTGGTCGAGGAAGCAGCCGACGACACCGGCGTGGAACGGGAACCGCACGCCGCTGCCCTGGAGGATCGCCTTGATCTCGGAGGCGAAGTAGACGGCGCCGGGAGCCACGTGGACATACAGGGGCTTGCTCCCGAAATGGTCTCTCGCCAGGAGCAGCCTTGCGTCTTCGAGATCGAGAAGCGCGAGTGCCCATTCCCCGTTGAACCGCGAAAGCGCGCCGTGGCCCCAGGCAGCGAGCGCCTCGAGGACGACCTCGGCTGGGGTGCGGGTGCGGAAGCGGACGCCTCGCGACACCAGCTCGGCCCGAAGCCCCGCCGCGTTGTGGATCGTGCCGTCGCAGATCAAGACGAAGCGTCCCGACGGCGAGGCCGCGGGCAGGCCGCCGGTCTCCCCGAAGTCGGCACCGGCCGGGTGGTTCTGCCCGATCGCCGCGAGGACGTTGCGCACGCGGCCGGTCCACGCCCGGTGGCCGCCGGGGCCCCGGTGCGCCTGCGCGGCGAGCATGCGCTCGAGGCACGCCGGCGACGCAGGAGGCTCGACCGTTCCGACGGCGCCGGCGATACCGCTCACGGACTGCGCTCCAGGTCCGCACACATCGCAACCGCCTCAGAGGAACCAGGTGCCGATCGTGAAGCGTTCTCCCTCTTCGACCGGCGTCACCTCGTGAACGATCTCCGGGCGAAAGGCGATCAGGGCACCTTCCTCGCCCGCCAGCGGGATTCCGTGATGCTTCAAGGCGGGGTTCGCTGCCAGCCCGTAGAAGACCAGGGCGCCGCCGCAGTAGCAGCCGTCCTCCGGCTGCGGGCTCTGCCGGTTGAGAAAGACCACCACCGAGACCTTGCGGTCCTTGGGGGTGCGCGCAGCACCCGGGGTGGCGTCCCGGTCCGGGTGGCGCCGGTAGTAGTCGCCGGTCCGGTAGCGCAGGAACTGGAGCGGCTGACATGCGCCGAGCGCCGTCTGGAAGTGCTCCTCCAGCGACGGCTTCAGCGCGAGCAGGCGCGCTTCCACGAGCGAGCTGACGCCCGGGGAGACTTCGACCACGGTCGTGCGGCGGAGGTTCGGGTCCTCCACGTAGCGGTCGCCGACCCAGACCCTCCCCGGGCCTCCGGTGGCCGAGCGCATCTCGGAGCGCAACCGTGCACACAGCGCGGCGTCGAAGAACTCTCGCGCGGCAAACAATCCAAAGGCCGTGAAGAAGCCCGCCTGCGGCATGTCCCTGGCACCTGCGGGTTCCGGTGCCCCGCTCTGCACGAGCGCCATTCTACTATGCGACCGGGTTCCGCGGGTCGGGCGCTACTGGACGTAGCCGAGCTCCTTCAGCTGCGCATCGACGAGGTCAGCGTCCATGCGCGCGTCCAGCGGCTTCGGAGGGTTCGCCAAAGCCCCGTCGCGGCGCGTGGGTGGGTGCTTCGCCAGCCAGCCGGCCGAGAATGCGTCGGGCAGGCTGCTCCCCTCCAGGCTGGAAGGAACCTCGAGCCCGAGGACGTAGAGGACCGTCGGCGCCACGTCGCGCAGCTCGGCGTCCAGACGCGCACCAGGCTGAACGCCGGGTCCTGCGATCAGGAAGAGGCCGTTCAGGTTGTGTCGGCCACTGGGGTGCTCGCGCACGAAGAATTGCTCCGCGGTGAAGACGCGCTCGCCGATCCGGATGCGCTCGCCCGGCGCCATGTCCTCCCGCAGGAGCACGACATGGAGGTTGTGGGGCTGCTTCGGATCGCGTCGAACCTCGAAGAGAGGAGACTCGGCGTGGTCCGCGTCCACCGCTGCCGCCAGCGCCGCGGCGGCGCGCGAGAGGACAGCCTCGCCTTCCGGACCCGCTCGTCTGGGCGTCACCACGAGGTCAGGAGAAACGTCGAACACATCCAGCTCTCCGACCATGCCGAGAGCGTCGACGAGAACGTCCTGCCGGACGCGCGGGCGTTTCTCGGACTCCGGAAGCGCCTGCATGCCGTGGTCCGATACCAGGATCACGGTGGTGTGCGACAGATCCAGGCGAGAGAGGATCTTGCCAAGGCCCGCATCGGCGGTGCGATAGCTATCGCGCACGACCTGACCGTGCTTCTCGACCTCTTCCGGAGTCACGGACGGGAAGAGGCCGGGCTCGTGGTAGCGCCAGTAGCTGTGTGCGAGCGAGTCGGTGGGATAGGTGACCAGCGCGCTCAACTGCGGTCGCGCCCTGTCCAGCAGCTCCAGGAACAGGTCGGTCTGCAGGCGGGCCTCGAACAGACGCACGCGCCACGTCCGGTCGTTCGTATCGGAGCGTCGCATCAGCCAGACGAGATCGCCGATCAGGCGCCACGCGTCGTCGGCGCGGGAGACGGCCAATACCGAGAGGCCGGCCGAGACCAGGCCGAGGTTGGACGGTGCGAGCAGTCCCCGTCGAGCCCTCGCTGCGATCTGCAGGCGTTTCGCGAACGCGGCCGCCGGCGGGAGCGACAGATCGCCAGCGTCGAGCCAGCTCGGGACGGAGAATCGCAGCGCCGGGTCGGGTGGCCAGTTCGCCAGCCAACCGACGACGCCAGCGCTTCCCCCCGCGGCGACGACCTCGTCCCAGATCCGGCCCGCCCGCAGGTCGCTGCGCAGGGACCCAAAGCTGTGGATGCCATGCAGCTTCGGATCCACCCCCGTGGCGATCGTCGTCCATACCACCGGCGACGCGATGGGAGACTCCGAGCGGAGGATCCCGGAGGCCCCGCGAGCCCGCAGCTCGCGGAAATGCGGCAGCTCCCCTGCTCCGATCAGGAGATCGATCTGCTCCCAGGTGGCGGCGTCGAAGCCGAGGATGACGCAGGAGCGCGGACCGTCGAGCGCGATGACACCAGGGCGTGGAACAGCCAGCAGACCCAGTGCGCCGAGGGCTGGCAGCGCGCGAAAGAGCGAGCGGGACGCGCGCAGGGAACCCAACAGGAGCGCCGCAGCGGCGGCGACGAAGAGCACGCCGCGGAAGCGGCCCATGGGCGCCGCCGCCACGCCCAGCCAGGGCAGGGCAGCGAGGCAGGCCGCGACCGCCGCTGCCGCGCGACCGCCGAGTCGGAGGAACTGCAGGCGCCCGAGGAGCGGAGCCAGGAGCGCCGCTGCAAGGGCAGGCGGCACCGCGACGAACAGGATGGAGGGAAGCAGCGGGCGCGTGAGCGCTGGCGTCGAGAGGGAGATGGCGAGACTCGAAGCGAAGGCCGCGGCGCCGCCCGCGGCCAGCGACGAAGCCAGGACGTGCGCGCGGGGCGCTGAGGCCGCGGGCGCTGCGGGGACTCCGCCGGAACCCGGCAGAGCGCTCACGCAGACGCTTCCGCGGAGGGCATCGCACGTCTCTGGCACACCCAGACCGCGACCTCCGCGCGGCGGGTGCGACGTGACTCGGCCTCGAAGCAGAAGCCCGCGCGCGCGAAGCCGCCGGAGATGGCCGCGAGCTGCGCGCCTCCCGCGTCGCCGCCTCCTCCAAGGCGGTGGGTGAGGCGGATGGCGCGCGACACGAGGTTGCCGCGCAGGAAACCCGCGTGGGGCACGATCACCATCCGCCCCCCGTCGGTCAGCACGCGATGCGTCTCGCTCAGGGTCTCGATCGCGAAGATGAACTCGGCGGGGAAGGTGCAGACCACGCAGTCGAACGAGCGCGCCGCAAACGGAAGTCGGCCGGCATCGGCGCGAACCAGGGGCGGCAGGCGGTGGGGTGACGCGCGGGTGAGTCGCCGCCCCGCGAGCGCGCCCATCTGGGCCGACCGATCGATCCCGATCGCGCGGAAACCGCGCTCGTGGAGATCCCGCTGCAGATGGCCGGGCCCGTGCGCGATCTCGAGGACGCGCGCGCCGGCCGGAATGAACGGGATCGCCAAGCGTCCCCATTCCTTCCACTCGCCCAGCGAAACCAGATGCACCGCCGCGTCGTACGCGAAGGCGAAGTGTGTGTAGAGCTGCCCGCAGACGAATCGAATGGACCCGTTGACCAGAGGGGCGACGCGACCGTGCCAGCTCATGCAATTTTTCGATTCTAACACACTTGCTGCCACGGAGAGGCCGATCTAGGATCGGTCGAGACCGTCAGCCCATGAAGCTCGTCGCGCGGACGACACAGTTTCACGTCTATGACGAGGTCCTGTCCGAGACGGACCTGCGAGCGGTTTGGAACTACGTCCAGCTCGAGTCCTACGTCCCCGTACATCATGAGGAGTGGGCGAAGGTCTGGCGCGTCTCCGATGGCGTCCCCCTCGGCGCGCCGTCGGCCGTCTTCTACGAGGCCCCCAAGCCGGCCAGCGGCGCCGGCGGACGGGAAGGCGGGAAGCACGGCGGGATCCGAAGCTACCCCACGCACACCGGGCTCGACCGCGTGCTCGAGACGATCGTGAGCCATCTCGACCAGCTCGCCGAGCTGGTGGGGACCCGCGGCGTCGACTTCGACAACATCAGCGCGCGCTCCTTTCTCTATCCGCAGGGTACGGGGCTCTCGTGGCACGAGGACGACACCCGCTATTCGGGCGGCTACGCCTTCTACGCCCACCCGACGTGGAACAGTCAATGGGGCGGCGAGCTGCTGGTCGCAGACGAGTCGACGAAAGGCCAGAACCTCGAAGGCGATGCGCTCGTGTCGATCACGCGCGAGGCGGGCCGGATCCAGGCGACGCGGGTTCGGATTCCGCCATTCCTCGACAACTCGGGTCAGGAGAGCGTGCTCGGGAAGCTGGGCATGGGGCAGTACATCAGCCCCAAGCCCAACCGTCTCGTCGTGATCGCCGGGGGCAACCCGCACATGATCAACAAGGTGAGCCCGTCCGCGGGCGACCACGTCCGCTGCACGATTGCCGGGTTCTTTCACTGCCCGAGAGCTTGAGAAGCCTGGCGGCCGACAGCGATCCGGAAGCAGAGCCAGGCGTAGTACCCAAGACAGGCGATCACGACGAGGTCGATGGGCACCACGGTCTCACGCCAGTGGGGTCCGAGCCAGGAGCGAAGACCGATCGAGAGAGCGGGCTCGACGGTGGTCAGGGCCCCGAGCATGGCAAAGGGAAGCAGCGCCGCAGCGGACGACCGGCCCGAGCCGACGACCGCGTGCAGGAGGAAGATCAGACACATCGTCAGGTACCAGGGATACGTCTTGTACGCGAGGAGCATGAACACGAGAGCACAGGCGGAATAGAAGGCGCTGGCCCGGTCGAAGTCCGCTACCCGCGATCGTGCGCGGCGGAGATAGAGGACCAGCAGGATCGAGAGTCCGGCGAACACCGACAGCATCGAAGCGAGCTTGATGAATCGGGGTTGGCCGCTGGCGGCCGGGAGCAGGGACACGAGAAACCAGAGGTTGCCGCTGGTGGAGAGGTAGCGGCCGTGGAGCGCGTCCCGGAGGATGTCGATTCGCGCGAAGGTCAGCGCGGGGAGGAGAACCAGAAGCCCGAGCAGCGGGGCGGCCCTTCGGACCACGCTCCCGCCCGGGAAGAACACGATCGCCGGCCAGGCCAGGATCATGGTCAGCTTGGAGAAGGCCAGGCCGAGCAGCGCCACGAACCCCGCCGACCAGTCCTTTTGCGCTTCGGCCAGCAGCAACGCAATCAGCGTGAAGAGCGCGATGAGTACGCTGTTGTAGCCGGTCAGAGCCACCCAATAGAACGAGATGGGCGAGAAGCAGTAGAGGAAGAGGACCCGCCACGTGTGCGTCGGACGAGCGCGACCGAAGCGCCGCGCGTAGAGGACGATGAGCGCGATCTCCATCGCGAGGATGGTGGCGACCACGGAGCCGGGGGCTGGCCACGCGATCACCGCCGGCATCAGCAGGAGATGGAAGAACGGTGCGTAGCTGGAGACGAAATCCCGATACGGGATCTCGCCCGAGAGCCAGCGCAGCGTCTCGGGCAGGTAGTGGAGCGCCGCGTCCGATCCGAAGCTGAAGCCGGGCTGGGACAGATAGAGGGCGAGACAAAGGATCGGCTTGGCGAGCGTGACGAGAATGACGCTCCGGCGCAGCGCCGTCGTCTCCCAGGGTCTTCCCGCCGCGGCTGCGAAGACGCACCAGGAGCCGACCGCCAGCACGGCGCAGAACAGGGCCTTGAGAAGCTCGCGGCGCAGGGGCTGGAAGGGCTGTTCCGGTCCGGCGGCGGGTAGCGCCGTCGCCGCGCGGTCGCGCGGCGCGGGCGCGGGCTCGGGAGGCTGGCCGGGCTCGACTTCGGCGACCGGCTCCCGCTGCATCGCCTTGGCGAGCGCGAGCCTGGCCGCGCGCTTCTCCACGGTGACCACGTCGCTCGGCAGGATGCCGTCGAGCCGCAGGTTCGCGATCACCGGGCCTCCCCGCGTCATCGTCACCTGCGCGATCTGATCGAATTCGCCGAAGGGCGTGCCGCGCAACATGCTTCGACCGCCGGTGGTGGCGAGCGTGATGAATTGACGGTGGTTGCGGACGTGCAGTGTGTAGCGGTGATAGTGGCCGGCGAAGACCGTATAGGGCCTGCTCCCCAGCAGCCGCTCGACCTTCAGCCAGTCGGCGTTGATCGGCGGCAACACGGCCTGCTCGGGCAGGGGAAGCACGCCCACGTCCCAGAGCGGTTGATGCAGGAATACGAAGGTCCAGCGCGCGCTCGCGTTCTCTCGCAGCGCCTGCTCCACGTACGCCATCTGCTCGGCTTGCTTCCAGGGGCCCGGCAGCGACTGGGTCGGATCGCTCGCCAGGCCGAACAGCTCGGAGTTCAGCGCCAGGAACAGCACACCCTTGAAGGTGAAGTGGTAGTAGGACGGGCCGAAGCGCGACCGCCAGACCTCCGCCATCACGGCGTTGCTCATGTCGTGGTTGCCGGGAACGTAGAAGAACGGCATCCCGAGTCTGCCGATCGCCGCCTCGATCTCATCCCACTCTCGGGCGAGCTGTGCGCGGTCCTCCGTGTAGCCCTCGATCAGGTCGCCCAGGCTGATCACGAACTCGGGGCGCAGAAGGTTCACCTTGAAAGGCATCTCCTCCTCGAAGACCCCGTCGCGGTGCTCGACGGTCCGGTCGGACACGACGGCGAAGTCGAAATCGCTCGCGTCGCGCAGCGGAGTCGTTCCCGTCCACGGCACCTTGCCCGTCAGCGCCGGCGTCTCGATCGCGGCGGGCGGCGGGCTCGCGGGCATCCAGGCGTCGCAGCCGATCACGGCACCGACGCCGAGCAGGAACCCGACGAGCGAGCGGTGGCGCATGCCTCCTCCCTTGCAGCGTGCGCGAGCTAGCGTCGGCTGACGCAGATGGCCGAGAAGCCACCGCCGGGGCTGCGCAGGTTCGTCACCTGTCCTTCGTAGACGCGCGCGCCGAGCAGGAGGACGCGGTCGCGGTACGCGTAGGCGCGCACATCGAACTTCATGGCGCGAGGGCCGTTGCCGGTCTCGACCGTCACCAGGGCGGGCTCGACCCGGCGCTGCGCGACGTAGCCGGCCTCCGGCAGGATGCTGTCAAACCGTTTTCGGGAGATCTTGTCGCCCCGATAGACCGCCCGACTGCCGAACGCCGCGGCCGGCTTGAAGACCCAATCGGCGCGGCTGCGCCAGGCAGCGTCGGCGCCCAGCTCGGCGAGCCTGTGCGTTTCGGGAATCACGGCGCGGAGGAAGCGCGCGTCATCGGCGTCGAGTCCGAGCTGACGCAGCGTCGGCTCCGAGGAGAAGATCGTGAGCCGGCGCTTGTCGGCGAGCAGGAAGTGCTCGCGCGGCGACGGTGTGACGACGACGGAGCTGGCGAGGTAGGCCTCGCGCAGCGCGCGCGTGCGTTCCCCGGCGAGCGCAAAATCGGTGTCGCGCAGATAGACCAGCTCCACCGGCCAGTCGCCGAGCGCGAGTCCTCCGCCCGGGGCCGCTGCCAGCGCCCGGGTGTCGGCGATGCGCGCCTCGATCCCGGCGCGAGCGAAGAGCGTCTGGAACAGCTCGAACTCGGGGTAGAGGAACTGCTCGCGAGGACGGTCGTCCACGATCGCCACATGCGCGAGCCGCGCTCCCGCCCCGCGCACGGCCGCGAGCTCTGCGGTGAAGGTCTCGACGATCTTCTGCTCGAGCGCCTCGACCGGCAACAGGTCCGCGCAGAGGCAGGCGAGCTTCTCGGGGTCGCAGAGCGACGCCGTGTGCAGGCCGTTCAGGAGGGCGCCCCCTGCGTTGGTGTTGACCTCGATCAGGCGTGGTCCGTGCGGCGTGAGATGAAAGTCGTAGCCCATGAAGACGCCGAAGTTTCCGGGCGAATGCCGCAGCGCCGGCTCCGCGTCGACGTCGATCAGGGCCTGATAGCTGGGGGAGTGCGCGAGCCGGAACAGCAGCGCGATCGTGCGCTGGATCGCCGCGAAGTGCTCCGCCTCCAGCGCGATCACGGTCGAGGCGGAATACGGAATCGCGTTTTCGCTGGCGGCCATCGGCTGGTTTCCCATCGGGGATCGGCTCGCTCCGGCTGGCTACTTCTCGATCACCGCTTCGAACAGCTGGAGGCGGGGATGCCCGCGCAGCAGGCCGGCCGGCGTGCGCGCCTGCGCGTGCGCCTTGCGGAAGGCCTCGGAGCGCGTCCAGGCCTCGAAGGCCGCGCGACTCTGCCAGGTCGAGTGCGAGACGTAGGAGCCCGGCTCGTCGCCGCGCAGCAGAGCGAAGCGCAGGAAGCCCGGCACCTCGGCCAGGTAGGTCTCGCGCTCCCGCCAGTGCGCCTCGAACTCCGCGCCGCGCTCGGGATCGACCTGGAAGTGATTCATCGCGATGAAGAGGGCCATGCGGATCACCTCCCGTCCAGCTCGGCCGCCGCTCGGACCGCGGCCATGTTCCCCTCGACCATCCGGTGCCCCCATCGTCTGCCCCTGTGATAGCGCTCGAACCGGTCCTTGCCATACGCGAGCAGCTGATTGTCGTCCGTGATGACGCGTGCGCCCGACGCCAGGCGTGCCAAGCCTGCCGCATCCAGACGGAAGGCCTGCTCGATCTGATCGGCGGAGAGGTCGAGCGGGATGGACGAGCGCTGGATGCGGAACGGCTGGGATGCGCCCAGCAGGATGCCCGTACCGCCCACCGGGTCGACCCACAGGCGCGCGTGCGGGAACACGGCGATGAACGTCGCCACGATGGCTCGCATGTGCGCAGGCGCGAGGAGGTGGAACGGGACCCATTGAGCGACCACTCCCGTCGCCGACAGGCGGGAGCCTACGAGCTCGTAGAACTCGCGCGAGTAGAGCGCGTTCGTGCCGGCGAAATTGGGAGGCATCGGCTCGAGCGTCACGAGATCGTAGACGGCTCCCAGCTCGCGGCGGAGGAAGGCGCGGCCGTCCATCACCGTCGCCTGCACGCGGGGGTCTTCCAGCACCCGCTGGTTCGAGGGAAACAGCGGCGCCGCGCGGAACACGCCCGCGCTCGAGTCGACGATGTCGAGCTGCCCCGGGCCATGTCGGCGCACCGCATTTGCAGTCTGGCCCGTGCCGAAGCAGATCACGAGCGCGCGCTCGAGCTGGGGCGTCGCCAGGGCCGGCAGATGACCCATCCACCGCATGTAGTGCTCGCCCACACCCTCTCCCGAGGCGGCGAATCCGTCGATCACGAGCTTGCGCATGGCGGTGCGGGCTTCGATCGTCACCCATACGGTCGAGTCGGGACCTTCCGCGACGTAGAGCACCTGTCGGAAATCCTGGTCGGCGCCGAAGCCCTGCACGCGTTCGCGTGCCGTGCCCGCGTTGATCGAGAACGCGACCGCAATGCCGACGACGAGCACAGCCGCGAGACCGGCCCGTGCGCGCGCGCCCTCGGCGAGGACGGCGGCCGCGAGGGCGTAGGGCGCGGCGGCGAGCCAGCTCGTGTAGGTCGCTCCGATCTGGGGGAGGAGCACGAAGCCGGCGACGACGGCTCCGACGACGGCGCCCAGCGTGTTCGCAGCGTAGAGACTGCCGGTACGGGCATCGCGGGCGTATCGCTCGAGCAACCAGGGGAAGACGAGCCCCTGGGTCGTGACGGGCAGCACGAGGATCGTGAAGACGGTGCCGAGGCGGGCCAGCTGGGTGACGAGGTCACCACCGTGTGTGGGCGTGAAGCGATCGAGCTGATCGACGAACGGCGTCGCGCAGAGCACGCCAGCAGCGGCAAGCATGAGCACGCGCGGGAGTGCGAAAGGGAAGCGCCTCTGGAGCGGGACCGCGAAGGCCGCGCCCAGCGCCAGCGAGCCCAGGAAAGCCGCCAGCACGATTGCGAAGCTCTCGGTCGTGCTCTCGTACGCCGCCCGGATCGAGCGAAACCAGGAGACCTCGAGCACGAATACGCTGGTCCCGCTGAGGGCCGAGAGCAGCAGCGCGCCGACGGGCGGGCGCGTGCCCGGCTCGACGTGGCTCGCCCCCGCTGCCTGGGGTTGGCTACAGCTGATCGCCCAGATTCCGACCGCAGCATCCACTCCCGCTGCGAGGAGCTCGGTGTTGCGCACGCCGAGCGCGGGGAGGGCCAGGAAGGTGGCAGTGGCGACGCCGAGCACGGCGCCGAGCGTGTTGAGCGCGTAGAGCCACCCGATGCGTGTGCGCGCCACCTCCGCCTGCGCCGCGAGCAGCGGCAGCGTGGCGCCCATGGCGGCCGAGGGGACGCACAGCGAGAACGCGATGCCCACGCATTGCGCCGATCGCGCGAGCGCCGGGCTGGTCGCGTACAAGCGGGTGTCGAGGTCGGAGACGACGCCCAGCGCATGGGCGACGAGCAGACCGCCCACGCCGACCACGACCTCGCAGACGCCGTACGCGAAGAGAGGTCGCGCGATCCGCCCGCGGCGGAGCAGCGACTGCGCGACGACCGCGCCGATCCCCAGCCCGGCCATCAGGCTCGCGAGCGTGATGGCAGCGCCGAACGCCGAGACCCCGAGCGCCAGGGTCGCGTGATGCTGCCACATCACCTCCCAGGTCAGCCCGGCGGCTCCCGACAGGGTGACGGCGGCAAACAGCGTGTACGGCCGACTCGGGCCCGAGGCCCGCGTCACTTGAGCCTCAGCTCGTGCATCAGCTCGGCCATCGCGATCACCGAGGGCTGCGCCCAGGCGAGCTCGCGCGGCAGGCGCACGCGGTCGTAGAGCGCCCGGTATCGCCGGAACTTCTCGATCAAATCGTCTCGCGTGAGCTCCGACACGCTTTTGCCGAGCGTCGACTGCGAGGCGAGATTGCGGCTCTGGAGGCTCAGGCTCGCGTCGAGGCGCTTCACGCGGCCCGGGTTCGCGTCGAAGTGCTCGCTGGCCCTCAGGTGGCTCGAGATCGTCGCGGCCAGCTCGGGGAGGTTGCGGATCGCGTAGTTGTTGCTCCCGCAGGTGTAGCGGCTGGTGTCGGCCGCGCGGCGCTCCCGGGCCCACGGCCAGCGTCGCGGGTGCCGCGGCGATTCCAGGATGTAGCGGTTCCAGTGGTAGCCCTGCGGCGAGGGATCCCGCTCCGCGAACAGGCGGCTCGCGATCTCCGGGGAGAGCCAGTCGTCGTCGTCCACCGGCACGACGAGGGCGCCCGGCGGCGTCTCCTCGAGGCGCGCGAGCTTCGCGTTCTCGATCCGGCTCAGGTTCTCCCGGGCGATCTGGGTCAGCCGCAGACGGAACGCCGGGTATCGCAGGTTGAAGGTCGCGTTCCAGAGCTCGACCTTGGGGCGCATCTTCGGCACGAGCGCCGCCGCGACGGCCGCCTCGTCGTGCCAGGGGAGCGTGCGCCGAACGCAGATATGGAGCAGCTCCACGCGATTCAGATCCGCTCGAGGATGGTACCCGTCGCGAGCGCGCCGCCGCAGCACATGCTGATGAGCGCGGTGCCCAGGCCGCTGCGCTCGAGCTCGTGGAGCGCGGTCGTGATCAGCCGGCTGCCGGTCGCGCCGACCGGATGGCCGAGCGCGATCGCGCCGCCGTTCACGTTCAAGCGGTCCATCTCGGGCTCGTGGACCCGCGCCCATGAGAGCACGACCGAGGCGAAGGCCTCGTTCACCTCGTAGAGATCGATGTCCGAGAGCCGCATGCCGGCCTTCGTCAGGACCCGGCGCGTGGCGTCCACGGGGCC
>Ga0184615_10000411_pt1 | contig 23965 bp, 23 predicted proteins | sample PLM4_65_coex_FD_133134 | JGI IMG/M metagenome (GOLD analysis project Ga0184615, IMG submission 133134) | Groundwater sediment microbial communities from an aquifer in East River, Colorado, USA - PLM4_65_coex | ecosystem: Environmental > Terrestrial > Soil > Riparian zone | place: USA: East...
AAGGGCGGATGGCGATCAGCCATCGGCCTTCTTGGGCGGCAGATGTGTCACGCGCAGCCGCCGGATGCGGCGGGGATCGGCATCGAGCACTTCGAACTCTATGCCGGAGCCGTGGCGGATCACTTCGCCGCGCGCCGGCACGCGACCGGCAAGGTAGAACACGAGCCCGCCCAGCGTATCCACGTCTTCGCGCTCCTCGTCCCGCAGGAACGCGCCGACCTTGGTCTCGAAATCCTCGAGCGTCACACGGGCGTCGGCGATGTAGCCGTCCGCCCTCTCGATCAGGGTGGGTGCTGCGTCGTCGTCGTGCTCGTCCTCGATCTCGCCGACGATTTCCTCGACCACGTCCTCGATGGTGATCAGCCCGTCGGTGCCCCCATATTCGTCCACCACCAGAGCCATGTGGATGCGATGGACACGCATCTGCAGCAGCAGCTCCAGCACGGGCATGGAGGGCGCGACGTAGATGAGACGACGCACCAGGTTCGACAGCTTGACGGTGTGCGGATCGTCCCAGCACGCCATCACGTCCTTCAGGTGCACCATGCCGACCACGTGATCGAGCGTGCTGCGATAGACCGGCAGGCGGGTGTGGGCGCTGCGGTTCATGCGCCGGATCAGCTCGGGCAGCGGCGTCGAGATCTCGACCGCGTCGATGTCGGCGCGGGGCACCATGATGTCCGCCACGGTGCGGTTGCGCAGCTCCAGCACGTTCTGCAACAGAACCAGCTCGTCATGCCGGATCGGCGCGTCGGGCTGATCGGGTCTGCCCGGATGCTCGATCAGCTCCTCGATGGTCTCGCGCAGCTCCTCCGCGCTGCCGCCGTTGCGCGCGCGCACGAAGCGAAGCAGCCGGTCGATGAATCCCGGTCGTGGTGGGCCTGTGTCGGATGGATCGTTCATCGCGCGCCGTCATTATACGGGTCGGCGATGCCAAGCCGGAAGAGCGTGACGATCTCGAGCGATTCCATCCGGCGCGCCTCGGCGGCGCGCCGATGATCGTGGCCCAGAAGGTGCAGCGTGCCGTGCACCACGAGGTGCGCGAAGTGATCGGCAAGGGGCTTGTGCTGCGCCTTCGCCTCGCGCGCGGTGGTCTCATAGGCGATCACCACGTCGCCCAGCAGAGGCGGGGTGGCCGAAAACGACAGCACGTTGGTGGGGCCGCGCCGACGCCGATATCGGCGGTTGAGATCCGCCACGGTCGCGTCGTCGGCAAGCACGACGCTCACCTCGCCGTCGCCCTCGTAGGCGGCCTGGCGCAACGCTTCGCGGGCGGCGCGGCGGGCGAGCCCGCTCGCGCGCGGCAGCGCCCTTCGCCAGTCCGCGCAGGGAATCGTGATCGCGACCGCGATGCTCACCGCTCCGGCGGGATGCCGCGCTGGCGCTTCGCCGCGCTGCGGCGCTCCTCCTCGTCGTAGGCGCGCACGATCCGGGTCACCAGCTCGTGCCGCACCACGTCGGAATCGGTGAAGGTGATCTGGGCGAGGCCCTTCATGTCATCGAGGGTGTGGATTGCATGCTGGAGGCCCGACATCTCGCCACGCGGCAGGTCCACCTGCGACAGGTCGCCCGTTACCACCATGCGCGAGTGCTCACCCAGCCGTGTCAGAAACATCTTCATCTGCACCTTCGTGGTGTTCTGGCCCTCGTCCAGAATCACGAAGGCGTTCGACAGCGTGCGCCCGCGCATGAAGGCGAGCGGCGCGATCTCGATCTCGCCCGCGGCCAACCGTCGGATGACCTGATCGGCGGGCAGCATGTCGTACAGCGCGTCGTAGAGCGGCCGCAAATAGGGATCGACCTTCTCGCGCACGTCGCCGGGCAGGAAGCCGAGTCGTTCGCCCGCCTCGACCGCAGGGCGCGACAGGATGATGCGATCGATGCGGCCCGACATCATCATGGCCACCGCCATGGCGACCGCGAGGTATGTCTTGCCCGTGCCGGCCGGGCCGAGCCCGAACACCAGCTCGGAATCGTGCAGTGCACGGATGTAGTCGCGCTGACGGGCGGAGCGCGCGGTGACATGGCGCCGCGGGGTGACGACCACCGGCTCGTCGTTGCCGCCCGTGGCGCCGTCGCGCGCCGCGCCGGCAAGACGAACCGCCGCGTCCACCTCGCCCATGTCGACCTCCTGGCCGCGCTTCAGCCTGTCGTACAGCGCCTTCAGCGCGTCGCGCGCGACGATCGACTCCTCGGCCGGGCCGGAAATCGCGATGCGGTTGCCGCGCGTGTGCAAGGAAAGCCCGAGGCGCTGCTCGATGCGCGCCAGGTTGCGATCGAATTCGCCGTACAGGCGCGACAACAACGCGTTGTCGTCGAACTCGATGACGAGCGGTGAAGTCGCCTGTTTGGGTTGTACGCTCAAGCCGCGATACGTCCGGCGAGCGAATTGGTCTTGGCCGCCAGGATTTCAACTGGCGCAACGGCGCCGGCGAGACTCGCGCCGGTATTCGCGTCCGCGACTTCGACGTGCACTGCCTGCATCCACGGCGTGCGTCCGGTCACCTGTCGCGGGCGCCGTCCTGCGCGCTCGAACAGCACAGGCACGACGCGGCCCTCCGTCGCGCGGTTGAAGCTGCGCTGCTGTTCCTCCAGCAGGTCGTGCAGCACCGCCAGGCGCTCGGATTTGACGTCCTCCGGCACCTGGTCGGACTCGGTGGCGGCCGGTGTGCCGGGGCGCGGCGAATATTTGAACGAGTATGCCTGGGCGAAGCCGACGCGGCGTACGAGGTCGAGCGTCGCCGTGAAGTCTTTGTCGGTCTCGCCGGGATGGCCGACGATGAAATCCGACGACAGCGCAATGTCGGGTCGCGACGCGCGCAGCCGGTCGATGATGTCGAGGTAGTCGTCGACGCCATGGCGTCGGTTCATGGCCCGTAAGATGCGATCGGCACCCGACTGCACGGGCAAATGCAGATAGGGCATGAGCTGCGGCACCACGCCGTGGGCGGTGATCAGCGCGTCGTCCATGTCGCGCGGGTGCGATGTCGTGTAGCGGATGCGCGCGAGCCTGTCGATCTCGGCCAGCGCACGGATAAGACGCCCGAGCCCCCACTCGGCCGCGCCGTCGGGCGCCGCGCCGTGATAGGCGTTGACGTTCTGGCCCAGCAGCGTGATCTCGCGCGCGCCCAGATCCACGAGCCGTCGCGCCTCGTCGATCACGTCCGATGCGGGGCGCGAAAACTCGGCCCCGCGGGTATAGGGCACGACGCAGAACGAACAGAACTTGTCGCAGCCCTCCTGCACGGTGAGGAATGCCGATACCGCACCTGGCACCGACGGCGCGGGCAGGAAGTCGAATTTCGGCTCGGGCGGAAACTCGGTATCGATCGCGCTGCCGTGCTGCGCGCGCGCGAGCAGGTCGGGCAGTCGATGATAGGCCTGCGGCCCGACCACGATGTCGAGATAGGGCGCGCGGCGCAGCATCTCCTCGCCTTCGGCCTGGGCGACGCAGCCGGCGACGCCGAGCATCAAGGGGGTGCCGTCGCGGCCCCGCTGGTCCTTGAGGATGCGCAGCCGGCCGAGCTCCGAATAGACCTTTTCGGCCGCCTTCTCGCGAATGTGGCAAGTATTGAGGATGACGAGATCGGCTTCCTCCGGCCCCGCGGCCTTGCCATAGCCGAGCCCGGCCAGGACATCCGCCATGCGGGCGGAGTCATAGACGTTCATTTGGCAGCCGTAGCTCTTGATGAAGGCCTTCTTGTTCATGGACGCAGCGAAACTAGCACCCGAGCCCCGCCCGTCAAGCTCGCTCGGCCGCCGGCCGCCGCCCGAGCCGCCGCCGCCTTTTGGTGATGGGCGCGACGCCCGCGTTGAGCGCGGCGAGGCCGTTTGCCACCGCGCCGTAAGTATGTGCGGCAAGCGCCTTGCGCGAGCCGAACTGGGCGAAGGTGACGGGCTCGTGGAACTGCACCTCGACCGTCAGACGGCCGAGGCCCAGCATCGTCCACATATGAGCGCCCAAGTCCATGTCGCCGAACCAAGTGTAAAGGGGCCTGAGGGCGCGGCCCAGCGGAATTCCGTCGAGCCGCGTGTAGGCGATCGACACGGGCTGCACCGCAAGAGGAGCTCCGTCGACCTCGTGCTGTGCGACCGAGAACAACGCGCTGCGGAACGGCAGCACACGATTTCCGTCGCTCGAGGTGCCTTCGGGAAACAGGAACAGGTTGTCGCCGGCCGCGAGCCGCGTGCCGATCTCGTCGGCGTGATTCGCCGCCTGCGTGGAGCGTCGGTCGATGAAGACCGTGCGCTGCAGCCGGGCCAGTGTCCCGAACAACGGCCAGCGCGCCACCTCGGCCTTGGACACGAAGGATCCCTCGACCAGCGAGCCGAGGATCGTGATGTCGAGATACGACGAATGATTGCACACGAACAGCGTCGGCCGCGCGGGCGAGATCGTGCCGCGGGTGGCGACGCGGAATCCCAACAAGCGGCAGCAGTTGCGGTGATAGAACACGGGAATTCGCCGTGCCGCCTTGCGATCGAACACGACCGCGAGCGCCTGCAGCGGAAGCAAAAGCACCGTCCAGCCGAGAAACATGACCAGGCGGATGGCGGCGCGCAGCGGCGATCCCATCTCGGTCAGCCGGGCGCGACCTCGCGCCTCTTACGCTCGTAATGGCGTGAGTATTTGTCGGTCACGAGCTCGGTCTTGACGATGATGGAGACGTCGGTGGTGTTGAACTGGGCGTCGATCACCGCGCCGTCGCCGACGAACCCCCCGAGGCGCAGATAGCCCTTGATGAGCGGTGGAAGGCTCGCGAGCGCCGCCTTCTTGTCGATGTCGTCAGGCGACAACCGGGTCATCGGCACGTAGCGTTCGGCGAGCGCGCGCGGACGCAATGCCGGCGGCGCGAGGTGGTAGTGGTACAGGTAGCTGAGCGGCAAAGCGAGCGCGTCCGGGTCGGTGCCGGGCAGGCTCGCGCAGCCGAACATCACCTCGATGTCGTGATGGAACACGTAGGCCGCGATCGCTTGCCACAGAAGCTGCATGGTCGCGCCCGACCGGTAGGCCGCATCGACGCAGGACCGGCCGAGCTCGAGGATTTCGCCGCCGTGGGCGAGGATCGGCGTGATGTCGTATTCCGAGGCCGAATAGAATCGGCCGAAGCGCTCGGCTGGACCGCGCCGCAGCACGCGGTAAGTGCCGACCACGCCGCGCGATGTGTCGGTCACCTTGCGGCGGTCGACGACCAGAAGATGGTCGCACACCGGGTCGAACTCGTCCGCGTCGCATTTTCGCGCCGCCACCTCGGGCGACGGACGCGCCGACATTTCTTCGTAGAACACCCGATAGCGCAATGCCTGGGCCGCCTCGATGTCGGCTTGCCCTTCGGCCAGCCGGACCACGAGAGGCCCGGTCTCGGCGAAGACGGTGGACAGATCCGCTGTTTCAGCGACGCTCATGTATTTCCTTGGCGCCGCGTCCCGCGGGGATCATCTGCGCGCCTTTTCTCGCTTAACTGCGTCGATCGGCACGCCGTACAGCTCGAGCCGCTCGCCGACCATCTCGAAGCCCAGATCGTGGCAGATCTTGCGCTTCAACTTCTCGAGCTGCTCGCTTTCGAACTCGATCACCTCGCCGGTCTTCAGGTTGATGAGATGATGATGATGATGATTCGCATCCACCTCTTCGTAGCGCGCGCGGCCATCGCGAAATTCATGACGCTCGATGATGTTGGCTTCTTCGAACAGGCGTACCGTTCGGTAGACGGTGGCGATCGAAATCCGCGGGTCCAGCGTGTGGGCGCGCTTGTGAACCTCCTCCACGTCGGGGTGGTCGGAGGCCTCCGACAGCACACGGGCGATGACCCGGCGCTGCTCGGTCATTTTCAATCCCTTGTCGTGGCAGATGCGCTCGATGCGCGATTCCGGCATGCGTCCTTCCCCTACAAAATTGTAGGTCGGACGACGCGTTTAGTCAAAACGGCAGACCCGCGCTCGATATGCGCGTGTCGCGCGTCGCCTCAAACGCTTCGGCCAGGCCTCCGGCCCAGCCCGATCTTCTTCGCCAGCGCGGAGCGCTGGCTCGCGTAGTTCGGCGCCACCATCGGATAGTCCGCGGGCAGATTCCAACGCTCGCGATATTCCTCGGGAGTCATGTTGTAGGCCGTCTTCAGGTGCCGTTTCAGCATCTTGAGCTTCTTTCCGTCCTCCAGGCACACGATATAATCGGGGGTGACGGATCGGCGCACGGCGATCGCAGGACTCGGCCGCTCTTGGGAAATGCCGGTGGACACTTCGGAAAGAGCGGCGTGGACCGTCCGGATCAGCTCGGGAATATCGGTTTGGGCGACGGAATTATTTCGGACGTGTGCTGCAACGATTTCGGTGGTCATACTTAAAAGATCTTTGGAATTTGAAGACTCAGCCATACAAATTTATCCTTCCTTATAGCATAGCGAGAGATCGTGGGATAAGGGAACCTAAGTTATACGACAGACTTGGGCAAGCGTGAAATTTATAGCCGTGCAAAGAAAAGTTGTAATCAAAGACGCTAACTTCTACTTGGATATCACGGCCGAAGTATGTCCAATGACGTTCGTCAAAACCCGCTTACTGATCGAACGCATGACAAAAGGACAGACGGCCGAGATACGCCTCAAAGGTGAAGAGCCGTTGAAGAATGTCCCTGCTTCTGTTGCAGAATTGGGACATATCGTCGAAAGTCTCGTGCCCGAGGCGCCGGGCGCCGACGTGCATCGCCTTCGTATCCGAAAAAACGACTAGCCACCGCAACTACCTGATGCAGCAGCAGATATCGGTTATTACCCTCGGCATCGCCGATCTATCCCGATCGCGCCGTTTTTACGTCGAAGGCTTCGGCTGGTCCCCAGTATTCGAGAACGACGAGATCATCTTTTACCAGATGAACGGTCTCATGCTGGGCACTTGGCTTGGCAGGGCCCTCGAAGCCGACATGCAACGAACCGGCCTGGCGCGGCCGGGCGCCTTCGCGTTGGCGCACAACGTGGCCTCGCGCGAAGAGGTGCAGGCGGTTCTCGATCGTCTATCGCGTTTCGGCGGTCGCATACTGAGAGCCGGGGACGCGCCTCCCCATGGAGGGTTCCGCGGCTATGTCGCCGATCCCGACGACCACGCATGGGAGATCGCGTGGAATCCGGCCTGGCCGATCAGCCCGGAAGGCTTCGTGACGTTTCGCGCCTAAGATGAGGGCGCGACGATCAGGTCGCGGCGCATGGTGATCGCGGCCGCAAGCGTGCCGTCCTTCAGCTTGTAGTAGTCGGGCCGGCGCCCCACCGCGGTGAAGCCGTGCGCTTCGTAAAGCTGCCGCGCGCCAATATTGTCCTCGGCGACTTCCAGGAAAACGGCGCCGACGCGCGATACGGCGGCCCAGTCCAGGGCCGCGGCCAGAAGGCTGCGGCCGACGCCGCGGCGGCGATGGCCCGGATCGACGGCAAGCGACAGGATCTCGCATTCCCCGCCGGCGATCCGCGAGAGCGCGAAGCCGACGACGTCTTCGCCGGCGCCGTCGCGCGCCACGATGCCGCCGGCGCCCGGCATGGCCAGAATGCGGCGCAGCATCGGCGTCGACCACGCGTCATCGAAGCTCGCCGCGTGGATGCGTGTCACCGCGTTCAGATCGGCGATGGAAAGGGGCGCGATGCAAGTCTCGCTCATGGCCGGACCGCGCCACCGTCGATCTGCGGCTTTGCCTGCGGCGGCGCCAGGTACAGGGGGATGAGCGGCGTCGAAAGCGCCGCGCCGGGCCGAAATCGGCTCGCCGCGATCGTGGCGATCAACGCCGCATCGCCGGCCGGCGTGTCCAGAAGATTGGCGTGCAGCACCTCGCGCAGCCGGTGCGCCGCGTCGCCCGCCACCGAGATCGGCCCTTGCGGCAGCAGCGCCGGAACCCGGTCGGGCAGGCACACCAGCGGTTCGGTCAGGGGTTCCCCCGCAGCCGAAAAGACCTGGATGTAGATGTCCTCGCGCTTGGTTTCGAGCGCCACCAGCAGGGTCGTCTTGGGCGCTACGGCATGAGCCACCGCTTCCAGGCTCGTGACGCCGAACGTCGGCTTGTTCAGCGCCAGCGCCAGGCCGCGCGCCGCCGCAAGCCCGGTGCGCAGCCCGGTGAACGAGCCCGGGCCGACCGCGGCCGCGATCAGGTCCAGCGCCGCAAAGCTGAGCCCGGCTTCGTCCAGCACCTCCTTGACCATGGGCATCAGCGCCTCGGCATGGCCGCGGGCAATCGCCAGATGGCGCTTGGCGGCGATTCGGCCGTCACGCCAGACGGCCGCCGAACAGGACGACGCGGTGTCGATGGCGAGCACGTTCATGTGATAATTTCGGGCGAGGGGGCATCATGGCGTTGGTCGAGATCACCGCGCAGAATTTTGGCGTCGAGCTCGAGATCGCCTACGCGACGCCGAGCAATTTCACCGGCAAGCCGGTCTACGGCCGTCCCGGGTGTTATCTGCATCCCGATGCCGTTGCGGCGCTCGAGCGCGCCGTTGCGCTGGCTGCGCCGCTGGGACTCCGCTTTCGTATTTTCGACGCTTTTCGCCCGCGCGAAGCGCAATTCAAGCTGTGGGAGCACACGCCCGATCCCGAGTTTCTGGCCAATCCGGTCAGCGGCTCGCCCCATTCGCGTGGAGTCGCGGTGGATTTGACGCTGGTCGGCGCGGACGGCGCGGCGCTCGATATGGGCACCGCGTTCGATGCCTTCACGCCGCATTCGCACCACGGCGCCTCTGAGGTCTCGTCCGGGGCGCAACGGAATCGCCATCTGCTGCTCGGGCTGATGACGTCCGCAGGATGGGATTTTTATCGCAACGAATGGTGGCATTATCAACTCTTCCGGCCGCGCGCCTATCCGCTGCTCGGCGACGACGCGCTGCCGCGACCCATGATGTGACGGAGTATAATTATGCCCGTCCTTGACGCGAGACGATTCCTGCTGCTGGCGGCGCTCTTTGCCGTCGTGCCCGATACGGCCCGGAGTGCCGACTCCGCAGCCGTGTTCCTTTATCACCGCTTCGGCGAGGACGCTCATCCCTCGACCAGCATCAAGGTGGATCAGTTCGCGGCCCAGGTGCAGGAGCTCGCCTCGGGTGGTTACACCGTCCTGTCGCTGGAGGAAATTGCCACGCGAATCAGGAGCGGCGCGGGCGTACCCGACCGCACCGTGGGGCTGTCTATCGACGATGCCTACCGCTCGGCCTACGACGTCGCCTGGCCGATCCTGCGCCGCGCGAACATGACGTTCACCGTCTTCGTGTCGACCGACTCGATCGGCGGCAAGGACATGATGAGCTGGGACCAGCTCCGCGAGCTCAAGCGCGCGGGCATTACCGTCGGCGGACACACCGCCTCGCATGCGCATATGCCCGTGCTCAGCCTCGAGAGGAACCGCGCCGAGCTGGAGAAATCGAAACGCGTTCAGGAGAAGGAGTTGGGCGAGGCGCCCCGCATTTTCGCCTATCCTTACGGCGAGTACGTGCTCGCGCTGAGGCCACTCATCACGGAGTTCGGCTACACGATTGCTTTCGGCGAGCATTCCGGCGTCATGGGGCCCAAGTCGGATTTCTTGTTCCTGCCGCGCTTTGTTATGAACGAGACCTACGGCGAAATCGGCCGGTTCAAGCTCGCGGCACGCTCGCTCGCGCTCCCGGTGTCCGACGTGACGCCGACCGATCCGCTGATCGGATCGAAGACGAACCCACCGGCCCTCGGGTTCACGGTCGACCCCAGCGCCGGTGCGCTCGATTCCTTGCGGTGCTTCGCCGACGGGCAAAAGGTCGATTTGCACAAGCTCGGCGAACGTCGCGTCGAGCTGCGCGTGGAGCGGCCGTATCCGCCGGGCCGCGTGCGCATTAACTGCACGCTGCCCGTCGACGGCGGCAAAACCTATCGTTGGTTCGGCACCCAGTTCTACGTGACGCGCAATTGAACTGTCATCCCGGGCAAGGCGCAGCAACGCTGCGCCGCAGACCCGGGAGCCAGGTACCGAACAAGGCGGATCCCGGCTCGCGCTTCGCTGGCCGGGATGACGGCTATAAAGCCAGTCGCGAGGACAGCCGCACGTCGTCGAAACTCGACAGCGCGTTCATGTCGATGAGGCGCCGCAGCGATTTCACATAAGCCTTGCGCTGCTCGGAGTAGTTGGAAAGCGTCTCGGCGAGATCGTAGCCGTCCGGGTCGAGCGCCTTGGCGCGCATCTCGGCGCGCGCCTTGCGGAACTCTTCATAGGCCGCATTGGTGTTGAGGTTGGTCGCGTAGGCTTTGACCGCGTCGACCAGCGTGTCGAACGACTTCACCTTGTGGGTCTTGCCGTCCTCGCGGTCTTGCGGCACCAGCCCGGTGCTGGCGTCCTTGAACGTGTACTGGCCGAACAAAGCGTTGCCTTCGTGCGCGAAGCGCGACGTGCCCCAGCCGCTTTCGATGGCCGCCTGAGCGACCGCGAGCGAGGTCGGGACGATGTCTACCCGCCGCAGCAATTCGTCGAAATCCGCGTCTCCGTCGAGCCCGTACGAAGCGGCCATGCCGCGCAGCCACTCGCCGTCGGCGGCCGGCAACGTCTTGGTGCGCGCGAACGTTTTGCGCAGACTCAGGATGCGGTCGCGGTCGTGCGCGACCATCTCGTTCACGTGCAGCACCAACGGCAGCATCATCTTGATGAAAACGAGCTTGCGTGCATCGCTGTCCGGTATCGCCGGCAGATCGCGCGGCAGCGCCGCCAGGAACACGCGCGGCACCATGCCGTGCTCGCGCACCGCATTCAGGTCATAGCCGAGTGTCTGGAACACGTCGGAAAGCTTCGCCGTGGAGGTGGGGGGCGTCGCCGCCGCCGTCACGGATTTCTCGGCTGGCGTACCCGCGGCGGGCAGCACCAGGCTTTCCCACGACACGTCGGTCATGTCGTTGCCGATCGTCGGAATCCGCGGCGACATATAGGCCACGGCGGTCGCTGCCACGAGTACCGTGCTCAGTAAGACGACCCGGCGCTCCAGGCCGACACACGCTCGCCGCAAAGCGGTGACTTTCCCCATCGTTCCGCTCCTTTAAGCACTTTGTGCCTCTTCGCCTCTTCCGCCCGGCTCGTGCGGCCGGTTACTGCTGAACCGCTTCTACGCCCTCGACCTCCGGGATGTAGTGCTTCAGCAGGTTCTCGATTCCCATCTTCAGCGTTGCCGTAGAGCTGGGGCAGCCGGCGCACGACCCCTGCAAATGCAGGTAGACGATGCCGCCCTCGAAGCCGCGATAGATGATGTCGCCGCCGTCGTTGGCCACCGCCGGACGCACGCGGGTGTCCAACAGCTCCTTGATCTCCTTGACGATGTCGCTGTCCTGGCCTTCGGGCGCGGCCCCATCGGACCCATCCTCGATGATCTTCCGCCCGGCGGTCAGGTGTTCCATCAACGCACCCAGGATAGCGGGCTTGAGCACGTGCCATTCCTCGGCGTCGGCCTTGGTGATCGACACGAAGTCGGACCCAAGGAACACCCGGGCCACGCCTTCGACCTCGAACAGGCGGATCGCCAGCGGCGAGCGCTTGGCCGCCTCGCGCGACGCGAAGTCCGCCGTGCCATGAGCCATGATGGCCTGGCCGGGCAGGAACTTGAGCGTCGCCGGGTTCGGCGTGGGCTCGGTCTGGATGAACATCTACGATCCGCCGCTTTTTATGAAACTCCAACCAACATGGATTAATGGAAGATGAAGATCAAGCGTTGCGGAAGTGGTAATCCACAGACCGTGCACAAGTCATTGGAATGACACGCAAACAAAAATCGCGACCACGGGGTAAAATCCCTGCGGTAACGTTAACGCATGACCGGCCAAAGGCGGAATTATGATCTTAAGCTTGCCAGGAATTCGTTCTGATTTAGTCGCCGCATCAACTCATCGTGTCGATTTGCTCTTCTGTGAGATGGCCCGGCACGACAGTGATCGGCACCGGGAACCTGCCCGATAACTTGCCGGCCAGCTGCGCGACGAGCGGACCGGGGCCCTTCTTGCTCACCCCCGCGCCCAGAACCAGCACGGCGATGCGTGGCTCCTCCTCGATCACGGCAAGGATAGAATCGCGCGCCGAGCCCTCGCGGACAAAAAGCACGGGCATGGCACCCGACATGCTCTGTACCTCGGAGGCGAGCTTTTGCAGGATCTGCTCCGCCTCCTCGCGCTTCTCCTCGCGCATCTTGGCCTCGACCCCCATCCAGTGCTGGAAGTCGGCGGGCTCTATGTAATAAAGGAGTCCGACCCGCCCATTCGTGTGCTGGGCCCGGCGGCAGGCGAAACGCAAGGCGTTGCGCATCTCCTCGGTCTTGTCGACCACGACCAGGAACATGCGCTCGCGCGGCGGCGCCGGTAGCGCCGGTTCCGGTGGGGCAACGCCCGGTTGCTCTGTGTCCGCAGCCATTTCCCCCTCACGCCCGGCGGAACACCGCGCCCGCCACCCATCCTGCCATCAGCGCGACCACGATGGCAATCAAGCCATAAACGGCCGCCTTTTCATGAGCGAATTCGAAAATCTGCGCCTCGACGCCGACCTTGCGCACGACCAGCGGCGTGGTACGGCGCGTAATCAACCGGCCGTCGCGAAACAGGTACATCTCGACGCCGTAGAGCCCCGTCGGCACGTTGGCGGGAAACGATACCGTGGTGCGGAACAGGCGCCGGTCCACCAAGGTCACATCGCCCTCGCCGCCGGTATAGAGCCCCAGACTGGCCTTGTTGCGCAGAAAGGCCTGGCGGAATTCCTCCCCGTCGTCCGCATTCTCGCCGGGCGCGAGGTTGAAGACGATGTGATCCTCGCCGATCTCGTAGCGCTCGAGCAGCACGCGCGGCGCCACGCGGTCGAACGGCCGCGTGCCTGCAGCATGGTAAAAGGCGGGCAAGCCGACGAACTTGCGCGAATCGCTGTTGACCCAGATTCCGGCGACGCGCGACTTGTGGCGCACCACGGCGGCGCGGCGCGGCCCGCGCACCACCACCACGATGTCGCCGCGCCCGTCGATGGCGCCGAATAGCAGCAGCTCGGCGCCCGCGAACCCAGTCGTGATGGCGATCTCACGGCTCGAAATGTCGGCCACGAGCGGCGCCTGGGCCGCGACCGGCGCAGCCAGCAGGGCAACCGCCAGACCGCATAAAACCGCCGGCTTCACGGCAGCGGGCTTTCGAGCGAGAACAGGTCCGGTGGGGTCACCACGAGCTCCCAGGCGACCCGCAGGCAGACGATCAACACGATAAGGCCGAGTAGGGCGCGGAGCTGCTCCGCCTTGAGCTTGCCGCTCACCATCGTGCCGAGCTGAGCGCCGACCACCGCGCCCGCAAGCAGAACGGTCGCCAGCACGATGTCGACGGTCTGGTTCGAATAAGCTTGGAGGAAGGTGACGTTCGCCATGACGAAGATGATCTGGAACAGGGACGTTCCGATCACCATCGAGGTGGGCATGCCGAGGACGTAGATCATCGCCGGCACCATCACGAAGCCGCCGCCGACGCCCATGATGGCCGACATAATGCCGGCGAACAGCCCGATCGAGACCGGCGCGATGGCCGAGATGTAGAGCTTGGAGCGGCGAAACCGCATCTTGAGCGGCAGGCCGTGCACCCAGGTGTGCTCGTGCAGCTTGTGCTTGGGGGCGCTCGGGTTGCGGCTCCGGATCCAGGCGCGCATGCTTTCGATCAGCATCGCGGCGCCGACCCCGCCGAGGAACACCACGTAGGAGATCTGCACCAGCAGGTCGATGTGGCCCAGCGCGCGGACCAGCGTGAAGATGTAAACGCCGATAAACGAGCCGACCACGCCCCCCGCGAGCAGGACGAGCCCCATCTTGAGATCGACGTTGCCGTGGCGCCAATGGGCGAGCGCGCCCGACACCGAGGAGGCGACCACTTGGTTGGCGCCGGTCGCGACCGCGACCGCCGACGGCACGCCGAAGAAGATGAGCAAAGGCGTCATGAGGAACCCGCCGCCGATCCCGAACAGGCCGGACAAAAATCCGACCCCGCCGCCCAGGCCGAGCAGCGCGAAGACATTCGCGGACATTTCCGCGATGGGCAGGTAGACCTGCATCAGGCGCCGGGTGTCACGATTCCGCACCCGCGGGGAGAGGGAAACACGCTCGCGGTCTATTTGCGGGCGCAGCCGAATCGTTGCAAGCGATTTCGGCTCCTTGTGTGACGGTTTACGGTCGCAGCAGCCCGACCACGTCATGGACCTCGCGCATGATCGGCTCGGACATCGCCTTGGCGCGCTCGATGCCGTCATGCAATACGCGGTCCACATGGCCCGTATCGGCCTTGAGCCGGCGCATCTCGTCCCCAATGGGCCCGAGCTTGGCGACGGCCAGCTGGGTCAGGGCCTCCTTGAAGGCGCTGAACGGCTTGCCGCCGAACTCGGCTTGCACGTCCGCCGCCGTCCGGTCGGATAGCGCGGCATGGATTTCGATCAGGTTGAAAGCCTCGGGCCGCTCCGTCCGCGTGCCGAGCGCGGCCGATCCGTCCGGAACCGGGTGGGGATCGGTCCTGGCGCGGCGGATCTTCAGCGCGATGGCGTCGGCGTCATCGGTCAGGTTGATCCGCGACTGGTCGGAGGCATCGGACTTCGACATCTTCTTGGTGCCGTCGCGCAGGCTCATCACGCGTGCCGCCTCGCCCAGGATCAGCGGCTCGACCAGGGGGAACACCTCCTTGCCGAAGTCGTGATTGAATTTCTGGGCGATGTCGCGCGCCAGCTCCAAATGCTGCTTCTGGTCCTCGCCCACCGGCACGTGAGTCGCCTTGTAGGCCAGGATGTCGGCCGCCATCAGGTTGGGGTAGGCGTACAGCCCGACCGACGCGTTCTCGCGGTCCTTGCCGGCCTTTTCCTTGAATTGGGTCATGCGGTTCAACCAGCCGAGCCGCGCCACGCAGTTGAACACCCAGGCAAGCTCGGCGTGCGCCGGCACCTGGGACTGGTTGAAGATGATGCTCGCCTTGGGATCGATCCCGCAGGCGAGGAAGGCCGCCGTCACCTCGCGGATGGATTCGCGCAGCTCCGCGGGTTCCTGCCACATGGTGATCGCGTGCAGGTCGACCACGCAGTACAGGCATTCATTGCCTTCCTGCAGGCGCACGAAGTTGCGCATCGCGCCCAGGTAGTTGCCAAGGTGCAGATTGCCGGTCGGCTGGACGCCCGAAAAGATTCGGCTCATGGGCGCGCCTTATCGCCGCTCACCCAAAGGCGGTCAAGGGCCGGGCGGCGCGATGGCGCGCCGCGGTCGCAGCCGGCTTTTCACATCGGCCCAATCCGCGGCCCGGGTCAGCAGCGCGAGGACGCCGAAGCTGGCGAGGCCCGCGGCAACCAGGACGGCGAGCGCCACGGCGCGTGCGGCCTCGCCATCGGCCAACGGGGCGGCGAGAAGGCGCTGGCCGATCAACAGCACCGCCGCCATGCCGAGCGACGCGATCACCATGCGCGGGATCTTGGATTTGAGCCGCGCATCGGCGGCGAAGTAGCCGCGCCGATGCAACGTGACGGCCAGCAGCGCCGTGTTCACCCAGGCGGCGATGGCGGTCGAGAGCGCGATGCCGATATGGGCGAGCGGCGTGCCGAGGCCCAGGGTCAGGTTCAGCAGGAAGTTGAGAACGACGCAGCCGACCGCGATGCGCACCGGCGTCTTGGTGTCCTCGCGGGCGAAAAAGGCGGGTGCCAGCACCTTGATCAGGACATAGGCCGGCAGCCCGGTCGAATAGGCGATCAGCGCCGCCGCGGTGCGCGCCGATTCCGCCTGGGTGAATGCGCCGCGCTGGAACAAAGTTGCGATGATCGGTTCGGCGATGACAATGGAGGCGGCGGCCGCCGGCAGCGCCAAAAGCAGCGCGATCTCGATCGCGCGGTTGAGCGAATCCTTGGCCGCCGCGTCGTCGCCCTGGCGGATCTGGCGCGACAGCAACGGCAGTAGCGCGGTGCCGACCGCGACGCCGACCACGCCGACAGGCAGCTCGTTGATGCGGTCGGCATAGTAGAGAAAGGTGATCGAGCCGGTCGGCAGCAGGGACGCGATGACGATGTCGACGAACAGGTTCACCTGCACCACGCCGGCGCCGAGCGCGCCGGGCAGGATGAGGGTGAGCAGACGCTTCACGCCGGGTGTCAGACGCGGCCATCGAAGGTGCAGGCTCATGCCGGCCTGGCGCATGGAAACCGCGAGCCAGAGGAACTGCACCGCGCCCGCGACGGCAACGCCCCAGGCGAGCGCGTGGCCCGGCGTCTTCACGTAAGGCGTGAGCCAGATGATCGCGCCGACCATGACGACGTTGAGCAGGATCGGCGTGCCGGCAACGGCGGCAAAGCGCCCGAGCGTGTTCAATACGCCGCCGAAGAACGAGACGAGGGAAATGAACAGCAAATAGGGAAACGCGAGTCGCGCCAGCTCGACCGCGAGGTCGAACTTGGCCCTCTCGTCGTGCCAGCCTGGCGCGAAAATCAGCATCACCCACGGCATGGCGATCTGCAGCGCGGCGACGAACAGGAACAGGACGACGACCAGGACGGAGGCGACGTCTTCGGCAAAGCGCTTCGCCTCGGCTTTCCCGTCATTGTGCAGCCGCGCGGCGAACAGCGGCACGAAAGCGGCGTTGAACGCGCCTTCGGCGAACAGGCGGCGGAAGAAGTTGGGCAGCTTGAACGCGACGAAGAACGCATCGGATACGGGCCCGGCGCCGAGGACGGACGCCATCAGCATGTCGCGGGCGAAGCCCGTCAGGCGGCTCAGCATGGTGTAGCCGCCCACCGTCGCCACCGAGCGCACGAGGGCCATGGCGGCGGTTTAGTGGAAAATCACGGCGTGAGGAAGGCGTGCGGCCGAATCACCGCGCCCGGGCGCGGGCGCCGCGGGGTGCTTCTCCGCCCAGCACGTCGAGCAAAGCGGTGCGAATGCTCTCGATCTTGCCGTCGTGGTTCACCTGGAAGCCGAACACGTCCTTGACGTAGAACACGTCCACCGCGCGCTCGCCGTAGGTGAACACCATGGCGGACGAGATCTGCAGGCCAAGGTCGAACAGGCAGGCCGTCAGCTCGAACAGCAGGCCGGGCCGGTCGCGGCCGTTGACCTCGATCACCGTGTGGGTGCGGCTCGCCTTGTTGTTGATCAGGACGCGGGGGGCCACGGCGAACACCTTGTTGCGCGCGTGCGGCTTCGCGCTTTCGAGCTCCGGCCTCACGCGCAGCTTCCCGGTCAGCACGCGCTCGATGCGCGAAGAGAGCCGCTCGATCTGATCCTTGCGCTTGATGGCGGCGCCGGTCGAATCCTGCACATGGAACGTGTCGAGCGCCGTGCCGTCGTTCAACGTGAAGATCTTCGCTTCCACGATGTTGGCCCGCGCCACCGCGATGCCGCCCGCGATGCGCGAGAACAGGCCCGGATGGTCGGCGGTGTACACGGTCACCTCGGTAACGTCGCGATACTCGTCCTGGCGCGTTTCGATGGCGAGCTTGTCGCCGGCCGCATCGGCGCGCGCCATCATCTCGGCCTGGAACAGGTGCGTCGCGGTGTCATAGGCGAGCCAATAGGACGGCTGGCCGCGCATGAGATGCGCCGCGATGCGAGCCTCGTTCCAACCCTTCGCCTTCAGCGCCTCCGCCAATTTCCCTTTCGCGGCCTCGACGCGTCGCTCGCGCCCCTCGGCGGCAAATCCGCCCGACAGCACTTCCTCGGCCGCGTAGTAGAGATCGCGCAGCAGTGCCGCCTTCCAGGCATTCCAGACCGTGGGCCCGACGGCGCGGATGTCGGCGACGGTCAGCACCAGCAACAGCCGCAGCCGCTCGATCGACTGCACCACCTCGACGAAGTCGTGAATGGTCTTGGGATCGTTGAGGTCGCGGTGGAACGCGGTGCGGCTCATGATCAGGTGATAGCGCACCAGCCACGTGGCGGTTTCCGTCTCCTCCGGGGTGAGGCCAAGGCGCGGGCCGAGCTTCTGTGCGATGTCGGCGCCGATGATCGAATGGTCGCCGCCGCGTCCCTTGCCGATGTCGTGGATCATCAGGGCGACGTAGAGCGCGGCGCGCGACTCGATCTTGTGGATCACCTCGGAGGCGACCGGCATCGATTCCTTGTACTTGCCTTCCTCGATGCCGCGCAGGATGCCGAGCGCGAAGATCGTGTGCTCGTCCACCGTGAACACGTGATACATGTCGTGCTGCATCTGCGCGACGACACGGCCGAAATCGGGCACGAAACGGCCGAACACGCCGGCCTCGTTGAGGCGGCGCAGCGTCGTCTCCGGGTCCTTCGGCGAGGTCAGCATTTCGAGGAACAGGCGGTTCGCCTGCGGATCGTCGCGGATGTCGTCGACGCGCTTCAGCTCGCGCGTGATCCAGTGCAGCGCCTTGGGATGGATGTCGAGCTCGTGCGCCTGCGCCGCGTGGAAAAGGCGCAGCATCTTCACCGGGTCCTTGGCGAACTCGCTGCCCTGGGCGACGCTCAGCCTGCCGCTCACGATGGGGAATCCGTCCACCTCGCGCTTGAACAAACCGAGCGTCGGCAAGGCGAGCTTGGGCCTGCGGCGATGTTCCGCCTCGAGCGCGGCGCAGAATATGCGGGTCAGATTGCCGACGTCCTTCGCGACCAGGTAGTAGTGCTTCATGAAGCGCTCGACGCCGCGCGTGCCTGCGTGATCGCGATAGGCAAGGCGCCTGGCGAGCTCCGGCTGCATGTCGAAGGTGAGGCGCTCCTCGGCGCGGCCGGCGAGGTAGTGCATGTGGCAGCGCACGGTCCACAGGAAATTCTGCGCCTTGGCGAAGCGGTCGGCCTCGGCCTGGGTCAGCACGCCCTTGTCGACCAGATCGGAAACATCGTCGACGCCGTAGAGGTACTTGCCGATCCAGAACAGCGTCTGCAAATCGCGCAGCCCGCCCTTGCCGTCCTTGATGTTGGGCTCGAGCACGTAGCGCGAATCGCCCATCCGCTTGTGGCGCGCGTCGCGCTCGGCGAGCTTCGCCTCGACGTATTCCGGGCCGGTGCCGGCGACCACCTGGCGCGCGAAACGCTTGCGCAGCTCGTCATAGAGCGGCTTCTCGCCACCGATGAAGCGGCTCTCCAGGATCGCGGTGCGGATGGTGATGTCGGATTTGGAAAGGCGGATGCACTCGTCGAGCGAGCGCGTCGCGTGTCCGACCTTGAGCCCCAAATCCCACAGCAGATAAAGCACGTACTCGACCACCTGCTCGGTGCGGGCGGTGACCTTGTAGGGCAGCAGGAACAGAAGATCGATGTCGGAGAACGGCGCGAGCTCGCCGCGGCCATAGCCGCCGACGGCGGTGAGCGCGATGCGCTCGGCCTGGGTCGGGTTGGCGGCGGGAAAGACGCGGTCGGCCGCGAACGAAAAGATGCGCAGCATCGCATCGTCGACCAGCCGCGCGTTCGCCCGCACGACCTCTTCGCCCGACGCGCCGTCTTCGAGCCGGCGGCGGATTTCGGCGCGGCCCTGGGCGAGGGAGTCCTTGAGCGCGGCGAGCAGCAGCGGGCGCAGATCCGAGGGCTCGCGGTCGGCGTCGTCCAGCAGGCTGTCCACCGCGCGCGAAAACGGCGCGGTCTCGATCGCCTCGCGGCGCTTCGCGATCACGTTCATGGCAATTAGATAGCACAAAACCGCGTTGGCCCAGGGGCCGACGCATATTCACGTTTATTTACCGAGCGTTAAGCGCGTCGGCTCGGCCCTTGGGGGTCCGTGGCTGTAAAGTTTTCCGACTGCCACGAAAGAATCAGCGCTTCAGCGAGGCCTTCAGCCGGTAGATCAACTCCAGCGCGGAGATCGGCGTCAGCTCGTCGGGGTTCACGGCGGCCAGCGCGTCTTCGACAGCCGATTTGCTTTCGGATTTCGGCGCAGCGCGCGCCGTGACCGAAAACAGCGGCAGGTCGTCCACCAGCTTCGTCACCGCACCCGACTGCTCGCCGCGCTCCAGCGTCGCCAGCACCTCTTCCGCGCGGGCGATCACGCTGGAAGGTAGGCCGGCGAGCTTCGCCACGTGGATGCCGTAGGAGCGGTCGGCCGCGCCGGCGATCACCTCGTGCAGGAATATGACCTCACTTTGCCACTCCTTGATGCGCATCGTGTGGGGGCTCAGCGCGTCGAGCCGAACGGCGAGCGCGGTCAGCTCGTGATAGTGCGTCGCGAACAGCGCGCGGCAACGGTTCGCCTCGTGCAGATGCTCGAGCGTCGCCCAGGCGATGGAAAGCCCGTCGAAGGTCGCGGTGCCGCGCCCGATCTCGTCCAGGATCACCAGCGAGCGGTCGGTCGCGAGGTTCAGGATCGCCGCGGTCTCCAGCATCTCGACCATGAAGGTGGAGCGCCCGCGCGCCAGATCGTCGGCGGCGCCGACGCGGCTGAACAGCCGGTCGACGATGCCGATCTCGGCCGCCTCGGCCGGGACGAAGGATCCCATCTGCGCCAGGATCGCGATCAGCGCGTTCTGGCGCAGGAAGGTCGACTTGCCCGCCATGTTGGGGCCGGTGACGAGCCACAGCCGCTGCGCGGGCGCGAGGTCGCAGCCATTGACGACGAAGTCCGGCGCGTGGCTCGTGGCGAGCGCGGCTTCGACCACCGGGTGGCGGCCGGCGGCGATGGCGAAGGCGCGCGAATTGTCGACAAGCGGCCGTGCGTAGCGCCGCGTCGCCGCCAGCTCGGCCAGCCCCGCCGCCACGTCGATGCGCGCCAGCGCGTCCGCCGCCAAGGCGATGGGCTCGGCGCGCGCGGTGGCCTCTTTCACCAGATCCTCGAAAAGCTGCAGCTCCAGCGCGAGCGCCTGATCCGCGGCGCGGTCGATCTTGCTTTGCAGCTCGGACAGCTCCGTCGTGGTGTAGCGCACGGCGTTCGCCATCGACTGGCGCTGGATGAAAAGGCGGTCGCCGGCGGAGATCTTGTCGGCATGGGTCGACGTGATCTCGATGAAATAGCCGATCACGTTGTTGTGGCGGATCTTGAGCGAGGCGATGCCGGTGTCGCGGGCGTATTTCGCCTGCAAATTGGCGATCAGCTGCCGGCTTTCGTCGCGCAGCGTGCGCAGCTCGTCGAGCTCGGCCGCGTAGCCCTCGGCGATGAAGCCGCCGTCGCGGGTCAGGATCGGCGGGTCGGGGCGCAGCGCACGGGCGAGCCGGTCGATCAGCGCCGCGTGATGGCCGAGGTCGCGTGTCGCTTCCTGGAGCGCGTCGGGCAGGCGCTGCGTTTCCGACAAGGCGGCGCGCGTCTCGGCGGCGCGGGCAAGCCCCTCGCGGATGCCGGCGAGGTCGCGCGGGCCGCCGCGCCCGACCGACAGCCGCGACAGGGCGCGCTCGATGTCGGGCGCGCGCGACAGCAGCGTGCGCAGGGTCTTGCGCAGCGTCTCTTCGTGCACGAAGAATTCGACCGCGTCGAGTCGGCGCGCGATCTCCGCCGGATCGGTCAGCGGCGCGGCGAGGCGTTGGGCGAGCAGCCTGCCGCCGGCGCCGGTTACGGTGCGGTCGATCACCGATAGGAGCGATCCGTTGCGCTCGCCGGTCAGCGTCTCGTGCAGCTCCAGGTTCCGGCGTGTCGCCGGGTCGATCTCCATGACCGCGCCGGCCAATTCGCGTCGCGGCGGCGAAAGGCGCGGGATACGGCCCTTCTGGGTCAGCTCGATATAGTCGACCAGCGCGCCGCAGGCGGCCACCTCGGCGCGCGAAAATTCGCCGAATCCGTCGAGCGCGGCTACGCCGTACAGCATTTCGAGCCGCCGCCTTCCGCCCTCCGATTCGAACCGCGCGGCGGGCAAGGGCGTCAGGCGCGATTTCCATTGGGCGAACAGCTCGAACAACGCGGGTGTCTGCAGCATCCGATCCGGCACCAGGATCTCGCCCGGCTCGAGTCGCGCCAGCGCGGCGGCGAGCGAGGCCTCCGGCGGACCTTCGACCGAGAACGCGCCGGTCGAGACGTCGACCCAGGCGAGCCCGAGCGCGCCCCGCACCTCGGCGAGCGCCGCGAGGTAGTTGTGACGCCGCGCATCGAGCAGCGAGTCCTCGGTCAGCGTGCCCGGCGTCACCACGCGAATCACGTCGCGCTTGACCACCGCCTTCGCGCCGCGGCGCTTCGCGGCGGCCGGGTCTTCGAGCTGCTCGCACACGGCGACGCGGAAGCCCTTGCGGATCAGCCGTTGCAGGTAGGTGTCGGCCGCATGCACCGGCACGCCGCACATCTGGATGTCGGCGCCGTTGTGCTTGCCGCGCTTGGTCAGCATGATGTCGAGCGCCGCGGCGGCGGCCACGGCGTCGTCGAAGAACAGCTCGTAGAAATCGCCCATGCGGTAGAATAAGAGGCTGTCCGGATTCTCCGCCTTGATGGCGAGGTACTGCGCCATCAGGGGCGTGGCGTCGTCGATCTCGCGCTTCGGCTCGGGCGGCGAATGCATGACGCCATCATACCGTTTATAGTGAGTCGCATGGCGCGCCCCGAACTTTCGCTCCGCCGCGTCGCCTCGGCGCTCACGATCGTCGCCGCGCTCCCGCTGGTGGTCCTGGCGGCGCTCGTGGTGGTGGGTGCGCTCGCGCCCTGGGCGGCGGTGCTTGCCGCCATCGCCATCGTCGTCGGGCTCGCCTTCATCCTGCGCGCCTTCTTGTCCGACGTGGCCTCGGCCGGCGCCTATGTCGACGCGCTCGCGCGCGGCGAGGACGCGGATTTTCCGGCTTTGGACCATCCCGGCGCGGTGCCCGAGCTCGCGGTCGCCATCACCCATCTCAAATCGTCGTGGGAAAAGCGCCGGCGCGAGCTCGAGGCCGTCGTCTCCGCGCACGAGACGGTGCTCGATCGCCTGCCCGACCCGCTGCTGCGGCTGGATGCCAATCGCAACGTGATCCAGGCCAACGTCGCGGCGAAGCGGCTGCTCGGCCAGAACGTGGCCGGCCGCGATTTCGCCTCGGTCATCCGCAATCCGGCGGTGCTGGAGGCGGCCGACCGGGTGCTCGAACCCGGCGGAGCCAACGACGCGGAGGTGGAATTCGCCATCACCACCCGCGTCGCGTCGCATTACACGGCCCGATTTGCGCGGCTGCCGCAGCGCGCGGCCGACGGCACCACCGCGGTCGTGGCGCTCTACGATCTCACGGCGATCAAGCGGCTGGAGCAGCTTCGCGTCGACTTCGTCGCCAATGCGAGCCACGAGCTGCGCACCCCGCTCGCCGTGCTGCTCGGCTGCCTCGACACGCTCCAGGGCCGGGCGCGCGACGACGCCACGGCGCGCGATCGCTTCATCGGCGAGATGCGAACCCAGTCGATGCGTATGTCCCGTCTGGTCGAAGACCTCTTGTCCTTGTCCCGCATCGAGCTCGACGAGCACCGCCGGCCGGACAGCATGGTGGAGCTGGGCGAGCTGGTGCGTCGCGTCGTGGAATACATGCGGCTCCGCGCCCGGACCGACACGGTCGAGATCGTGGTCGACATCCCCGCCGCGCCGATGACCGTGGTCGGCGACGAAGAACAGCTGATGCAGCTGTTCCAGAACCTGATCGACAACGCGATCAAGTATGGCGGCAAGAACTCGACCGTCACCGTCGCCGCGCGGGAGGCCGATTCGGGCCTGCCGTCGGAGATGGTCGACGTGCGCCGGGCCTACGCGGTCTCCATCGCCGACCAGGGCGAGGGCATCCCGGAAGACGACCTGCCGCGCCTCACCGAGCGGTTCTATCGGGTGGACAAGGCGCGCTCGCGCGAGCTGGGCGGCACGGGGCTGGGCCTTGCCATCGTCAAGCACATCCTCAACCGCCATCGCGGTGGGCTCGCGATCCGGAGCGCGCTGGGCAAGGGCTCGACCTTCACCGCGTTCCTGCCGGTGCCATAGGTTCCGCCGCCGTCCCTTCCGTTTCTCGGGTCCCCTTCCAACCCCAGGCGCAGAAAGGGAAAATCGGTGCTGTCCGAATTAGCGCCTTGGTGTCCTAGGGTGGATGAACGAGTGTCCTAAGTTAGGAGAGTTTCTATTTGTTCCAACACCGAAAGGTGTTGTGAGGTGGTC
>Ga0184615_10000412_pt1 | contig 23955 bp, 19 predicted proteins | sample PLM4_65_coex_FD_133134 | JGI IMG/M metagenome (GOLD analysis project Ga0184615, IMG submission 133134) | Groundwater sediment microbial communities from an aquifer in East River, Colorado, USA - PLM4_65_coex | ecosystem: Environmental > Terrestrial > Soil > Riparian zone | place: USA: East...
GAGATCTGCAGGACCCGGTCGGCAAGCAGCAGCACGACGCCATCCTCAACAACTTCGATTTCCAGTACGTCCACGACTTCTTCTTCGACCCGGAGAAGGTCAAGGGGCGGCCCTACCGGCCGCTGCGTTCTCCCGAGACATGAGCCGAGGGGCCGGGGTGAGCGCATGAAAGCCCCCCCCGGCCCTCGTTTTTCCCGATCTCATCGCGCTACATCACGGCGCCCCGAGCGCGATCGCCCATTCCGCCACCGCCCTTCCGAGCTGGCCGCCGGCCACCATGTCGAACCGGTAGTGAATCCCCGCCAGAATGCGCGAGAGGCTCGCGTCGTTCACCAGGCCGGCCAGCTCGGTGCCGCGCCGCGCGGAGCTGGTATTCGCTGCTCCTGAGTCGCACTCACGGAACTGGCGCCCCACTCAAATATTTGGCATACCACGCCACGTACCGGTCCAGCCGGTCCTTCTGGAAGCTCGGTCGGCGGATCCCGTGGGTTTCGCCGGGATAGACGATCAGCTCGCTGTCCACCCGGTTCGACTTGAGCGCCTGATACATCTGCTCACCACCCAGAATCGGCACGTTCCAGTCCACCGCGCCGCCGAGGAAAAGGGTTGGCGTCCGGATCTTGTCGGCATTGAGAAAGGCCTTGGACGCCTTGAGGTACGGCTCGGGATTCTTCCAGGGCTGGCCCAGCTCCAGGTCGTACTGCACCACATACTGATCGTGGCCGTACATGCCGAACATATTGGAAACGCCGGCGCCGCTGGTGGCTGCCTTGTACCGCGTGTCGTCCAGGATCATGCAGTCGGTGAGAATCCCGCCGTAGCTCCACCCGCCCACACCGAGGCGGTTCTCGTCCGCCACCCCTGATTTGATGAGCTGGTCCACCATCCCGCGAATGTCGCGCACTTCCTTGTTGCACCAGTCCGCGAAGATCGCCACGGTGTACGCCTGGCCTCGGCCCGAGCTGCCACGATAGTTCGATGCAAGGACCGCGTAGCCCTGCGCGACCAGAACTTCCTTCTCGAAATCGAATGCGAATACGTCCTGTCCAGCGGGGCCGCCGTGGATCCGCACCACCAGCGGGAGCTTCTGCCCGGCGGTGGCCGAGGCGGGCTTTCGCAGAATCCCGTGCACCTCGGTGCCGTCGTCACTTTTCGAACTCACGGCTTCGACGCTGGAAAGCGAAACACTGTCGAGCCATTCGTTGACACGGGTGAGCCGGCGCATGCCGGACTTCTCGACCGCATACAGCTCGCCGGGATGGGCCGGGTCGGTGGCGATCACCGCAAAGGCGCCGTCCTTCCCCTCGGAAAACCCGTTCAGCACCGGCATCGTGGCGGCGATCTTCTCCACGCTCCCCGTCGCCGCGCTGATGCGGGCGAGATACTGCCGCTGATCGTCTGCCACGAGACCGAGGAGCGACTTCCCGTCCAGCGACCAGCGTGAGCCGGAGATGGCGCGGTCGAAGCTCGCGGTGACCAGGCGAGTCGGGCCGCCCGCAACGGGTGCGAGCGCCACCGTGCCGAACCCGCCGCCGTACCCGAAGTATTTGGGCTCCTGCTGCTGCCGGTACGCCACCTGCGCGCCGTCGGGACTCCAGGAAAGGGGCCCGCCGTCGCTGCCCTGGAAGGTCGTGAGCCGGCGGGGCGTCGCGTCTTTTGTCGCCTCGACCACGTAGACGTCGTCGTTGTCGTAGCGGTCGGCGTCGGGCTCACGCGCGCTGATGAACGCAATCCACTTCCCGTCGGGCGACCAGGCGGCGCCCCCATCGTCCGCGTCACCCCTGGTTATCTGCTCGGCTTTGCGGGTGGACAGGTCGAAGACCCAGAGGTGCGCGTGCAGGGAATCGAGGAAACCCTGGCCGTCCTGCTTGAATTGATACTTATCCACCACGATGGGTCTGGGTTTCGCGCTGGCCGAATCGGCGGCGGAGTCGGGGTCGTTGACGATGAGGGCGAGCCGCTTGCCGTCGGGCGCCCAGGCGACGCTGCTCACACCGCCCTTCAGCTCGGTGATCTTTTCCGCCTCGCCGCCGATGCCGATGTTGAGCAGCCAGACCTGGCCGCCCTTGGCGCCCTGGCGGCTGGAGACGAAGGAGAGGGACTTGCCGTCGGGGCTCCACCGGGGCTGGGTCTCCGATTCCTCGCTGAAGGTGAGCCGGACGGTGGCGGTGCCGTCCCAGCGAGTCATCCAGATATCGGTATCGCTCTTGTCCTTGGCGGAATCGACCCGGGCGACGGCATACGCCACCCACGCACCGTCGGGAGAACGCTGCGGGTCTCCGATGGATCGGAGCCGGTAGAGGTCGCTGGTCTGGAGCGGGCGCCGGGCCGGCGTCTGGGCGGCAAGTGAGGCCGAGATGCCGAGCAGGGCGAGCAGGGTTGACCCCTGGGAGCAGCGGGGCATGGTGCCTCCGGGAATAGTTGAAACCTAGACGTACTCCGCGGGATCCACGATCCCGAGCCCTGCAAACCCCTTCAGTCTGATTCGGCAGGAGTCACATTCCCCGCACGCCCTTCCTTCCCCATCCAGCGCGTAGCAGCTCCGGGTGAGTCCGTAATCCACGCCGAGCGCCAGTCCCCGGCGGATGATCGCCTCTTTGCTCATGGCGATGAGGGGCGCGTGCACCGTGAACCTGACTCCGCCCTCGACGCCTGCCCTGGTCGCCAGATTGGCCAGCGCCTCGAAGGCGCGAATGAACTCGGGACGGCAATCGGGGTAGCCGCTGTAGTCCACCGCGTTGACGCCGATGAAGCTGTCCGCCGCGCCGAGCACCTCGCACCAGGCCAGGGCGTAGGAGAGGAAGATGGTGTTGCGCGCCGGCACGTAGGTGACGGGAATGCCTTCGGAGGGCTGGGTGGGGACCGGAATGTCCGCGGTCAGCGCCGAGCCACCGAAACTCCGGAGGTCGATATCGATGATCCTGTGCTCCGCCACGCCGATCGCCGCCGCCACCCTGGTCGCCGCGACCAGCTCCACCGCGTGCCGCTGGCCGTAGCGGAAGCTCAGGGCATGGAGCTCGTATCCCTCGGCCTTCGCGATGGCGAGCGTGGTGGCGGAGTCGAGGCCGCCGGACAACAGCACGACCGCTGGAGATGATGTCTTCATGACATGGGGCCCACAGATTTCACAGATTCCGCAGATTGATGGGCGCTGGCGCGCGATCCACCAAACCGAGAATAATCTGCGTACATCTGGGTAATCTGTGGGCCACCCGGACGAGCACAAGAAACTTTCACGTGGTAGCCGGCCGCAGAAGATGAATGAGCGCGGGTTCGAGCGTCGGATACTTGAACGTGAATCCGGTCGCCTGGAGCACCCCGGGAACGACGCGCGCGCTGGCCAGAATCGCCTCGTCGGCCATTTCGCCAAATGCCAGTCGGAGCGCAAAGGCCGGTACTGGAATGCTGGCCGGCCGATGGAGCACTCGCCCGAGCGTGCGGGCAAAGTCCGCGTTCCGCACCGGCCCCGGACCCACTGCGTTCACCGCGCCGCAGACCTCGTCGCGAGTCAGGGTATGCAGAAATGCTTCGACCAGATCCTCCGCCGCGATCCAGCTCATCCACTGGGTGCCGTCGCCCAGCGGTCCGCCGAGCCCCAGGCGGAACGGGGGGAGCATCCGCTGCAGCAGGCCGCCTTCGGGCGTCAGGAGCAGCCCGATTCGGAGCGAAGCGGTCCGCACGCCGGCGGCTGCCGCGGGGCGCGTCCCTTCTTCCCAGGCCACCGCGACCTCGGGGAGGAATCCCCGTCCCGGCGGGCTGGCCTCGGTGAGCAGCTCGTCGCCCCGGTCGCCGTAATAGCCAACCGCCGAGGCGGAGACCATCGTCGTCGGTCCGTTGGGAGCCCGCGCGACCGCCTCCGCGAGAACCCGGGTTCCCAGACGGCGACTCTGCAGAATCTCCCGTTTCCTGGGACCGGTCCAGCGCCCTCCGGCAATGTTTTCTCCGGCCAGATGGACGACCGCATCGACACCGCGAAGCGCCGCCGGGTCGAGCCCGCTGCCCGCCGGATCCCATCGGATCTGGCCGGGTCCCGGTTCGCGCCGGACCAGGGCAGTGACCTTGTTTCCCCCGGCGGCGAGCCTTCGGCCCAGCATCGACCCGATCAGACCAGAGGCGCCGGTGATGGCTACGTGCAGGGGACGCTCCTCGTGCGGGAATGGCCGTGGGGGCAATCTATGGGGGCGCCGCTTCTGTCGCGCCCCGCCGGACGTTAGAATTCACCGCGAGGCGGCGAAGCCGCCGAAGCATTCCCGCCGAGATCGCGTCGCCGCTCCGTGGCTCGCGATGACCCGCCCCTGCGAGGAGCACCGACGATCGCCAACTCATCCTGGTCCATCAAGGACGCCGAAAAACTCTACAACATGCGCGGCTGGGGGCTCGGATATTTCCGGACCAACTCCGATGGCAACGTCACCGTTCATCCCGACCAGGACGGTGATCGCGCGATCGACCTCTATCGGCTGGCGCTCGATCTCAATGCCCAGGGAATCGGCCTCCCTCTGCTGATTCGCTTTTCCGACATCCTGAAGGCCCGCATCACATCACTGGCGACCGAATTCCGCCGCGCGATCGAGGAGACCCGGTACGAGGGGGAGTACACCTCCGTCTATCCGATCAAGGTCAACCAGCAACGGCACGTGGTCGAGGAGATCGTCGCCTTCGGCAGTCCCTACGGCGTGGGGCTCGAGTGCGGCAGCAAGCCGGAGCTGCAGGCCGTCCTCGGCCTGACCGAAGGCACCGATCACCTGATCGTCTGCAACGGCTACAAGGACGAGGAATTCATGCGTCTGGCCCTCATGGGGCAGCGGGTCGGCCATCAGGTATACATCGTCCTCGAGCAGGTGGGGGAACTGGAGACGGTGCTTCGGGTCGCCGAGGAAATGGGCGTGACGCCCAGCCTCGGCGTGCGGATCAAGCTCGCGACCGAGGGGGCGGGACGCTGGGCCAAGAGCGGCGGCGAAAAATCCAAGTTCGGCCTCGGCGCCGTCGAGCTCATGAAGCTGCTCGACCGCCTCGAATCGGTGGGCAAGAAGGACCTGCTCAAGCTGGTCCATTTCCATCTCGGCAGCCAGATCACCGACATCCGGTTCGTCAAGGCGGGGCTCGAGGAAATCGGGCGCTATTATGTCGAGATCCGAGAGATGGGCTTCAATCTGACCCACGTGGATGTGGGAGGGGGACTCGGGGTCGACTACGAAGGCTCCCGGACCACCCGGCCCGCGAGCATGAACTACACGACGCGGGAGTACGCCAACGACGTCGTGTACCTGCTGGGCACCGTTTGCCGGCAATTCGGCCAGCCGATGCCGCACATCATTTCCGAATCCGGGCGTGCGCTCACGGCCCACCACGCCCTGCTGCTCGTCAACGTCACCGACGTCGAGGCGCTCACCGAGCCGGTGATTCCCGCGCTGCGGGAGGATCCACCGGCGGTGCTGGTCGAGCTCAAGGAAAACCTCGAGTCGCTCTCGCTGGACCGCGTGGACGAGGTGTTTCACGACGCGGTCTTCGCGAAGGAACGGCTCCAGGAGCTCTTTGCCAGCGACGCAATCACGCTGCGCGACATGGCGGACATTGACCAGTTCTACCTCGCGACCCTGAACGGGATCGCCGCCCTGATCGCCCACGACCGGGCGAGCTTTCCCGAGATCGTGAACCATCTCGAAGCGACCCTGGTGGACCGGTACTTCTGCAATTTCTCGGTCTTCCAATCGCTCCCGGACAACTGGGCGATCGACCAGATCTTTCCGATCATGCCGGTGCACCGGCTCGACGAGGAGCCGATCCGGCGTGGGACGCTGCAGGACATCACCTGCGACTCGGACGGCGTCATCGACCGCTTCGCGGGGGGACGGAAGGGCAAGCCCTGCCTGGAGCTGCATCCCTTCCGCGAGGGGGAGCCCTACATCCTCGGCATTTTCCTGACCGGGGCCTACCAGGAGATCCTGGGCGACCTCCACAACCTGTTCGGCGACACCAACGCGGTGCACATAAAGGTGACCGAAAAGGGGTACGAAATCACCGACATGGTGCACGGCGACACGGTGACCGAGGTGCTGAATTACGTCCAGTTCAAGGCGTCGGATCTGCTGCAGACCTTCCGGCGCAAGGTAGCAGCCGCCGTGGAGCTTCCCCGGCAGGACGCCAATGCCTTCATCGCGGATTATGTGGCGGGGCTGGAGGGGTACACCTACCTCGAAGGCGAGGCGGTGCCGGTGGAAGTTGCGACGAACGGCGGGACTGCCATGAGCGTGAACAATGAACCGTGATTTGTCACGGTTCACTGTTCACCGTTCACGGTTAACGCTTTTCTAAGGGGATGTAGGGCCGCTCCTTGGCGCCGGTGTATATCTGCCTGGGGCGCGCGATCTTCTGGTCCTTGTCCACCAGCATCTCCTCCCACTGCGCCAGCCATCCCGGCAGCCGTCCGACCGCGAACAGCACGGTGAAGTAGTCGGTGGGATACCCCATCGCCTGGTAGATCAGCCCCGAGTAGAAATCCACGTTGGGGTAGAGCTTCCGCTTGATGAAGTACTCGTCCTCCAGCGCGATGCGCTCCAGTTCGAGGGCGATTTCCAGCTTGGGATTGAGACCGGTCTGCTGGAACACCTCATCGGCCACGTTCTTGATCAGCTTGGCCCGGGGGTCGTAGGACTTGTAGACCCGGTGGCCAAACCCCATCAGCCGGCCCTCGCCCTTTTTGACCTTCTCGATGAAGCCGGGAATGTTCTTCTTGTTCCCGATCACCTCGAGCATTTCCAGCACCGCTTCGTTGGCGCCGCCGTGGAGCGGTCCGTAGAGCGCCGCGATACCCGCCGAGACCGCCGAGAACGGGTCTACATGTGAGGAGCCGACCGCGCGGACCGCGCTGGTTGAGCAGTTCTGCTCATGATCGGCGTGCAGGATCAGCAGGATCTCGAGCGCCCGCTGGAGCACCGGGTTGGGCTCGTGCTTCCCGCCGATCGAGAACATCATGTTGACGTAGTTGCCGATGTAATCGAGGTCGTTGCGGGGGAACTCGTAGGGCAGACCCCGCGCATGCCGGAAGGCAAAGGCCGCGATGGTCGGCATCTTGGCCATCAGGCGCACCCGCTGGATGTACCGCTTGGCCGGGTCCGCGATGTCCTTGGCGTCGGGGTAGAAGGTCGAGAGCGCGCCGACGGCTCCCAGCAGCATGCCCATCGGGTGGGCATCGTACCGGAAACCCTCCAGGAACTTGATGACGTTGGTGTGGACGTACGTGTGCGAGGTGACGTTCTTGGTCCACCGGGCGAGCTGGGTCCGGTCCGGCAGCTCGCCCTCGGCGAGGAGGTACGCCACTTCAAGGAAGCTCGCCTTGTCGGCGATCTGCTCGATCGGATATCCGCGATACCGGAGGATGCCTTTGTCGCCGTCGATGTAGGTGATCGCGCTGCGACAGGCCGCCGTGTTCATGAAGGCGGGATCGTAGGTCATCAGGCCGAAGTCGTCGTCGCCGGTCTTGATCTGGCGCAGGTCGAGGGCCTTGATGGTGCCCTCCTCGACCGGAAGGTCGTACGACTTGCCGGTGCGGTTGTCGGTGATGGTGAGGGTGTTCGCGGCCACGGGGGTGCCTTCCGTCTGAAGCTCGAGATCGCTGCGGTGTATGCGCTACAATTGTAATCGGGGCAGCGTCACCGTGCAGGTGGTCTCGAACCCCCCGCGCACATTGTACACCGTGCGCACCGAAAGCGATCGTGGCTCGAGCAGCCGGAACAGATCCTCGGCGATCCGCGCGGTGGCGTGCTCCTGAAAGATCCCCACGCTGCGATAGCTGATCACGTAATACTTGAGGCTCTTGAGCTCGACGCACTTCCGCCCGGGATGGTAGGTGATGGCCAGGCGGGCGAAGTCCGGCAGCCCGCTGTACGGACAGACCGCGCTGAACTCGGTCGTCTCGGTCACGATCTCCTGGTCCGGCCCGTCATAATCGAAGGTCTCGAGCACCGCGACGTCGATGTGCTCGGGACCGACGAACGCGATGGTTCTGCCTTCCGCAATGGGCATCGTGCGGCTCCACTATTCGCTGGATGCTGGGGACCGGGTGATCGACTTCACCGTTCACCGTTCACCGTTCACCATATCTCACCATCCCTTCCTCCATCCATAACTGCTCGCCCCTGAGCACGCTCTGGGCCAGCCGGTAGGTCTGGTCGTCCTCATTCGAGAAGACCGACCCGAACAGCTGCTGCACCTTGCGGCGGCTGTGGCGGCTGAACACGTTCGCCATCTGGACCGGGCCACGATTGGCCGGATCCTTCCGGACCATCATGACCGCCCGGCTACATGCCGCGCTGATGGCCAGCAGCTCGGCCCCGACTTCCACCAGGCGGAACAACACCGCCTGCTTCTTCTCCAGCCGGGGGCCGAAGCGGATCATCGCATGAAAGAGACTGCGGGCCAGCTTGCGGGAGGCCCGGTTGACGAATCGCATGTGCGTGGCCAGGGCGCCGAAGTCGGCATACCGCGGCCACATGCCCCAGCCGAGCCACTGCTTGGGGTACCAGATGGCGTAGAACAGCGCGGCCCGCGCCAGCGCCCTGAGCTTGGTTCCGGCGGACGACTTCGGATCGATCAGATCGCCCGCGACCTTGAGATGGGTGTCCACCGCCTCGCGGGCGATGAACAGCCGCATGATCTCGCTCGACCCTTCGAAGATCAGGTTGATGCGCCAGTCGCGCATCATTCGCTCCACCGGATCGGGCTTCTCACCCCGGGAGCGGAGGCTGTCCGCAGTTTCGTATCCCCGGCCGCCCTTGATCTGGAGGCAGTCGTCCATGAGCCGCCAGCCGACTTCGGTGTTCCACATCTTGGCGATCGCGGCCTCGAGTCTGATATCGGCATGGGGCCGGTCGGCCAGCAGCGACGCGAGGTCCGCCACCGCCTCCATGGCGAAGATCTCCGCCGCCATCTTGCCGAGCTTCTGCGCGATCGCGTCGTGCTTCCCAACCGGCTGGCCCCACTGCACCCGCGACGCCGCCCATTCCCGGGAAATTTCGAGCGCCCGCTTGGCTCCGGCCACGCACCCCGCCGGAATGGTGAGCCGGCCGGTGTTGAGGGTGATGAGCGCCAGCTTGAGCCCTTTGCCCTCGCCCCAGAGGAGGTTTTCCGCCGGCACCTTGACGTCGTGAAACCGGAGCACGCCGTTCTCGATCGCCTTGAGCCCCATGAAGTGGAGCCGCTGCACCACCTCCACGCCGGGCCAATTGGTCTCTACGATGAATGCCGTGATGCCCTTGGGGCCGGTGCGCGCCATCACCAGCATCACCTCGGCGACGGTGCCGTTGGTGCACCAGAGTTTTTCGCCGTTCAGGATCCAGTGCTTCCCATCCTCGCTCAGCCTGGCCGTCGTGGCGAGCCCCGCGGGATCGCTGCCCACGTTGTTCTCGGTGAGCGCGAAGGCGGAGATCTGCCCCTTGGCGATCCGGGGCAGGTACTTCTTCTTCTGCGCCTCGGTGCCAAACAGTTTGAGCGGTACCGGGACCCCGATGGACTGGCTGGCCGAAAGGAGCGCGGTCAGGCTGCCGTCCACACTGGTGACCAGGGCGATGGCCTTGGTGTACATGAGCTGGGACAGCCCGAGGCCGCCGTATTCCTCGGCGATCTTGATCCCGAAGGCGCCGATCTCGCGGAGGCCGTCGAGAACGTGCGGGGGAATCTTCCCTTCGCGGTCGATGCGGTCGCTGTCGACGTTGTCCCGGAGAAACCGTTCGAGTTTGTCCAGAAACGGCTGCGCCTTGGCGACATCCGCTGCGGTCGGCTCGGGGAAGGGGTGCACCAGGTCGAGAAGCAGCCGTCCCGCGAACAATTCCTTGACGAAGCTCGACGCCCATTCCTGCTCGCGCGCCGCTTCCGCGACCTCCCGAGCTTCCTGCTCGGTGGCCAGGACCGGGCGCTTGCCGCTCGAGGGCTGCTGCTCGGCGGGAGGTATCATCACGTTCGTCATGGTCAGGACCAGGTGGAAGTGTTCGCGGCGCGCTCGCGCAGCGCGCCGAGCAGAAGCGTGGTGATGTGGCGGCGGCGTTGTTCGGCAAAATCGGGCGCGGCGGGGTCGAGACCGACCGCCTTGAGGAACGTGCCGCCATGCACGATGGGAAACCACGTCAGGGCCACGAGACTCAACAGGAGATGCGCCGCTTCGCTGGTGTCGGAGATGTCCAGCCCGAGCTCCTGCCGGAAGGCGGAGAGCGCCTCCTGCCAGACGGCAAGCCGCAGCGGCATCCCTTCGAGCACCGTGCGGTCGGAGAGGGCCTCCCGCTCGATCAGCCGGACGAAGTTGGGCCGCGCCGAGACGAAATCGGTGTAATCCGCGACCGCGCCGGCAAGGATCACATCCGGAGTCTGCCCGCTGGCCAATGCGCGGGCTTTCCCTTCACGGACCGCCCGCCGCACGTCGGCGAAGCAACGCTCCAGCACCGCGCGGTGCAGCTCGGCCTTGGAGCCGAAGAAGTAGCCGGGCGTGGCACGCGACACCCCCGCGCGCTTGCCCACATCGGAGAGGGAAGTCTCCTCGTAGCCCTTCTCGGCAAACAGGTGTTCCGCCGCGTCGAGGATCAGCTCTCTCGAGCGTTCGGCATCGCGCACCCGTTCGCGGACTTTGGGTTTGGTCGCTTTGGACATCAGGTGCTATCCCCCATCATGGGGGTGACTGGTGACTTGCTGGACGGCTAGCAAGTTATCATCCTACTGAAGCTATTGCAAGGGAGCGCCGACCACGCCGCCGGGCTAGCCACAGTCGAGCCCCTGGTGCACTACCTCGGAGCGCTCGGGGGATGGGTCAACTCCCGAATTCCCGTCGCGACCGCCCGGGTGAGTATGGAATCGGCAAGAAAGGTCCAATCCACTTTCTGGTAGGTCACCGTCTGGTCTTCGGCGACGTTAAAAAAGAGAAGTGAAGCCACAGCCGGATATTTGGTCCGAAGGGCCGCGAGCGCCGCCGTATACCAGGCCGTCCGGTCACCCCCGACGGCGAGGGAACCGAACTCGGCAATCATGATCGGCTTTCCGAAGCGCGCGAGTTCCGGATACTTCGTCCCGAAGATTTCAGCGAAGGTCCACCATTTGGACCATTGGGCAATGGGCCCGAAGTTGAGTACTCCGGTGGCCACCCAGTCCACGTATGCGCTGCCCGGGTAGTACTGCTCCCAGTACTGATAAGCCACGTGGGGGGACCATACCCATATCACGTTGTCCGCCTGCGCCAGCCGAAACCGCTCGACGACGTGCCTCCAAGCGGCGATGTACTCTTCTTTCGTGTTGTTCTGCGGGCCCCATGGATAGCGGTACGCATCGTTCATTTCGTGCCCGAAGCGCAGCAGGAGGGGGTGAGGAAAGCGGCTCGCCGCCTGAGCCCAGGCATCGACGTAGAAGTCGTAGTCCCCCCGGGCGACCGAGGCCATACCGTGGCTCTCCCGGACGTCGCGAAGCGCGATGTGGGGGTGCCGGCTGCTCTCGAAATCGGAAAGCCACGGCTCCCAGGTGATGACGGGAATCGAGCCCAGGTTGGCGATCGCGTTCACCATGACCAGCGGGAACTGCTGATCGGGCTTGTCCCCCCAGGCCGTGTAGAACTGGATCAGGGGCAGGGTCGTCCCCAGCGTCTGCTCCAGCCGCTCGATCCCTTCGAGGGTCGCAGGAATGCCGCCGTCATAGGCGCCGAGCAGCAGCTCCTGGGGATGGCGAAGTCGCGAAGCGTCCCTCCGGTATGGCTCCAGCCAGCGGAGGCGCTGGCTCCGTTCCCCACGGCCCGCGCCTCCACGGAGTCTGTGCTCCAGCGAGCCCACGGCGCTTCCCATGCGTTCGAGCAGCGACGCGAGCGGCCCTTCCGATCGGGTGTTGAAAGTGGTGAGCAGCCAGACCCCGCCCGCAAAGCTCGCCAGGGCGGTGGCAACCACGGCGAGCCGATAGCGCCGCTTCATGAGACGGACCCCCCCAGCGAATCCGGATCGACGACATCCCAGGGTCCCCCGGCTGCTGGAGTACGAGCCTGCCACGCCGCGTAAATGGCCCCGCCCGACAAAAGCACCGGCAGCGTCGCGAAGAAGACCATTCCCCAGACGGCCTCGCTGCTCAGGGCAAGCGCCCCTTCGGCGGTACGCCAGAGCCGGCGGTAGACGATCCATCCCAGCGTCACGGCGTACACCCCGACCTGCGCCAGCTGGGGCCAGCACAGACGGAGGAATCGTCCGCGAACTGCCTCCTTCGCGGTCGGGATATAGGGGATCTCCGCCCGGACCACGGCAAGGACGGATCCCGCGAGGTAAACCGGCCAGCTCGCCATTTTGAGCATCAGCCCTCTCCAGTGGAGACCGCGCTCCCTTGCGGGGTCCGCCAGCCACCGCTGGACGTACAGGTAGATCGCCACGCCGATGACGCCGACCGGCGCAGCGTATCCCACGAATTCCCCGAATCGCATGGCCGCAGGCTGGATCCCGGCCCAGAGATAGAGGTAGGGGAACAGGAGAAAGATGGGCATCGTGATCCCGAACCCGTAATAGGTCCCGATGGTGAGATAGGATAGCCGCTGACGCCAACGAAGCCTTCCGAAGAGCCGAGGCAGTTCGGCGAACACGACTTCGTACACTCCCCGCGACCATTTGAGCTGCTGCTTATAGAACGACCCGAGGTCCTCGGGTACCAGGCCGCGGCTGACGACCTCGGGGAGATACACCGAGCGCCACCCGGCGCCATGCAGCCGGATCGCCGTGACGAGGTCTTCGGCGAGGCCCACACCGTGTCCCCCGATGCTGGTCAGTGCCGAGCGGCGGAAGGTGCAGTTGGCGCCGATGGCCACCGCGGCACCGTGCCCCTGAAGGCCCATCTGACCGGGACCGTAAAAGGCATAGGTTTGTTCGGCGGCCCCCCGTGCGGTGAAGCTGCGTTCTTGGTTGTAGTAGGCCTGGGCCACCTGCACGAAGCCGACGGTGGAATCAGCGAAATGCCCCAGCACCCGCTCGAGCATTTCGGGAAATGGGAGATGGTCGGGATCGAGGACCAGGATGTAATCCTCGGTGGTGAGCTCCAATGCACGATTGATCTTTCCCGCCTTCGCGCCCGGGATCCCTGCCAACTCGACCCATTTGGCGCTATGGCGGTCCGCCACATCCCGGTAGCGCGGATCGCGGGTGTCGTCGAGCAGATAGGTCCGGTGTGGATAACGAATTCGTGCGCACGCCGCGAGGGTCTTTTCGAACATGGCGAGAGGCTCGCCAGGGGCGCTGGTCGTGAAGATTGCGACAGAAAGCCCTGACGGCGCCGCCCGGTCCATCGGGCGGGTGATTGCCGCGTAGTTGATCCATCCGAGCACGATACGGCTCATGCCGTACCAGAACGCCAGTGAAAGCGCCACGAACAGGATGGGTTGTCCGACGTGAGCCGGACGGAACCACCAGTCGGCCAATCGAATCAGACTGACCGCGCCCAGTCCGCCGAGCGCGCTCAGCACCAGGCGATCCCGGATTCTTACCGCGCGAGCCCGGCGATGTCGCCAGAGCTCGGCATTCTCTGCCATCAAAACCGATCCACCCGCCGGGCCGCGGCGGACGAGAATCGGTAGTCGATCACGATGGCGCCGGCCGACATGGAATAGAAGGCCGTGCGCTGATGCTCGGCGTGCGCGCGAATCGACCATCCTCGCGTCAGATCCTGGGCGATCACCAGCCGGGCGCTCCAGGGCGCGAACGTCCGCCGGATGGTGCCGGCCTGGACGGTGGGAGGCGCGCCGGAAGCGGAGAAGGCGGGCGCGAGCTCGTGCGCACTGATCGACCAGGCGCCGTTTCCTGAGATCGTCGTGCCGCGTCCGGGGTGCAATGTCATACTTCCAATCGCGGAGTGGATGACGACATTATCCGGGGTGTAATAGGGCACGTAGTGCCCTGACAAGTCGAATCCCGGGTTTCCCGGCGGGATGACAAAACGGCTTTCGCGTGCATCCTGGGCGCTGAATGAATATCCCAGGGAAATGGCATTCCTCCCGCGCCGCATGACCGGTCCCAGCAGCCACGCATATCCCGATGTCACGATGTTTCCATCAGGATAGCGGAGCCTCCCCAGCGCCGCTTCCCCCTGCCAACCGGAAGGGTCGTTGAGGCCCACGAGCGCGGTGAGCTCTCGCACACTGACCGGGATGGTGAGACTTGCGGTGGTGTAGAAGTAGGGCTTCCGCTCTGCCCGGACGCCGATGGTCAGATGTCCCGGCAGCCGAATTCGACCCTGGAGCCGCGCGGTCCAGTCGCCCCTCGACGCCCCGAACGAGCGGTGCGCGAGTCCTCCCGAAAGTTCGGTCTCCAATCGCAGCTCCGGTGTATACCCTTTCAGGGTAGCCTCTCCAGTCCGGACCGACCGCGAAAGGGAATCACCCGAGCGGTACGAGTCACTTCGTCCTGCCACCTCGAGCGACCAGAGCGGTGTGAGGAATACTCCGAGATCGAGGGCAGGCGCCAACCGATCGAGTGGCTGGTCATCATGGGCCGCCTCGAATCCGATCCGGACCCAGGGGGCAGTGAGCGTGGCGATCTCCCGCCACTGGCGCCGAGCCTCCGAGGAGGTGGCGTCGGCCTCGAGGGCCGCCCGAAAATGCCGGGCCGCCGAGGTGAGGCGGCCGTCCCAGTAGTCGAGAGTGCCGATCAGGGTGAGGGCCCTGGCAGCGGCGGCAGGATCGTCCATCAGCGGCGCGACCACGAGCCGTGCACCCCTGCCATCGCCGATCTCCATCAACATCTGGGCATATTCGAGCCTGATGTCGGCATTGCGCGGGTGCCTGGCCAGCGCCGTATCGTAGACCGAACGCGCGCGATCAAACTCCTTGAGCCAGTACAGAGTCTGCGCGAGGAGGCGGATTGCCTGTACATCATTCGGCTCCTGGCTGAGGCGGCCCCGGAGGAGCCTGACTGCACCGGCGAAGTCGCCTGCGTTACGAAGCTCGACCGCGGCCAGCACCGGATCGGCCGGAAGTTCCTGCCCCGCGACCGTCCGGGGAAGGGACCCTGCGGTGAGCAGGAGTAAGAAGCAAATCTGCCCGAGCCGTCGCCAGAACATTCGAAAAATCCTTTCGTCGCGATTCCGATCAGCAGATCACATGCCAACTGAGGGCCGACGGCTGATAGCTTTCCCCCATGGCCTCGCCCCGCCGCATCCTCCTCGCCGACTGTGACCAGATGTTCGTCGCGGTCGCTCGCCTCGTCGACCCCGAGGGCGCGGGGAAGGCGCGCCTCCTGGTCGTCGGCGGGCGCGCCAACAGTCGCGGCGTTGTCTGCTCGGCCTCCTACGAAGCCCGCGCGTTCGGCCTCCATGCCGGCATGCCCATCGCCCGTGCCGCCCGGCTCTGTCCCGATGCGACGTTCGTCCCGGTACCAGGCAAGGAATGCGGGGTCAAGCATCGCGAGATCCGCGCGGTCCTCGACCGGTGGGCCCCCGTCGTGCAGGCGGCGAGCATCGACGAGTTCTATCTGGATCTGTCCGGCACCGAAGGCGTCTATCGCGGCGAGTCCCTGGGCGCGACCGCCGCCCGGCTTCGAGAGGCGGTGCTTGAGGCGACTGGTCTGACCGTGTCTATCGGCGGTGGGACAAACCGCCTCGTCGCCAAGCTCTCCGCGGAGCGGGCCAAGCCGCGTCCCGGTACGGGGGCGACCGGCGTGCTGATCGTCCCCGCCGGCTCCGAGGCGGCCTTCCTCGCGGAGCTCGCACTCGCCGACATTCCCGGGATCGGCCCCCGGCTCCAGGCGACGCTCAAGCGCTACGGCCTGGTCTCGGTACGCGACGCGCTCCGGGTCGACGCGCGGAGCTTCGAGCAATGGCTCGGGCGGCGGAGCGGCCGCTGGCTCTATGAACGGATTCGCGGACATGGAGGAGATCAGGTCGAATCGCACGCAGCGGCCAAATCCATGAGTCACGAGGAGACCTTCGCGCGCGATCTGACCTCCGATGATGCGCTGGAGACGCGGCTCCTGCGCCTCGTCACCAGCCTCGCCGCGGAGCTGCGCGCGGACCGATTGAGTGCCGGCTGCATCACCGTCAAGATCCGCGACCACGACTTCGTCACCCGCCAGGCCAGCCGGACCGTCGCGACATCGCTCGCCACCGATCGCGCGCTGTTCGGCGTTGCACGCGAGCTGCTGCTGGGATTGCGGAGCCGCCGTTGCGTCGCCGCGCGTCTGCTCGGAGTCTCCTTTTCCGGGCTCACCGGGGCGCTGGGTCCCGCTCAGCTCACCCTGCTCCCGGCTCCCGCCGAACCGGAGTCGCCGCGCGACCGGCGCCTGGCGAGCGCGGTGGACCGAATCAATGAGAAGCTGGGCGACAAGGCGATTCGCCCCGCCAGACTCGTGGGGCGGCGCGGCCGGCGCTAGATGAGGTGGATGGCGGTGGCCTTGATGGCCGCGACCAACTGGATCCCGGGAGCGAGGCCCAGTTCATCGGCGGTGGTGGTCATGACGGTGGCCACGAGAGCCGTTCCGCCGACATCCAGATGCACCTGCGCCACCACGGAGCCCCGCTCCACCCGCGTCACCGTCGCATCGAACCGGTTTCTGGGCGCCGGAGCCGGCATCGCCGCGCGGCTGATCAGGAGATCCGCCGGACGGATGACCGCATACGCCGCCCCCTCGCGCTCCGCCACGACCTCCAGCTCGAGTCCGTTCGATCTGAATCGTCCCGCGAACCGCGTTTCGGCGAGATCGCTTCGCTCCGCTCCCGATGCCTCGCTCTCGGGCCCCGGGACCTGCATCCGTTCCACGGTGCCGCGCAGCACGGTCCCGGTGCCGATGAATTCCGCGACGAAGGCGGAGTTCGGATAGCGGAACACCGAATCGGGCGTGCCCGACTGCGCGATCCGCCCGTCGGCCAGCACGGCAACCACGTCACCCAGTCGCAGGGCGTCTTCGAAGTCGTGAGTGACCTGCAGGGTGGTGACGCCCTCCCGCTCGTGCAGTGCGCGGAGCTCCCGCCGAAGCGCCCGGCGGGTCGCCGGATCCACCGCGGCGAACGGCTCATCCAGCAGAAGAATGGTCGGCCGAGGAGCCAGCGCCCGTGCCAGGGCGGTGCGCTGCTGCTCCCCACCGGAAAGTCCCCGGACCGAGCGCGGAAGCAGCGGCAGCAGCCCGAGGGACTCCGCCAGCTGAGCAACGCGCTCTGCCCTCGCTTCCGCCTGCGCGTGCCGGAGGCCGTAGCCGATGTTCTCCGCCACCGTGAGGTGCGGAAACAGGTGGTAGTGCTGGTAGACGAAGCCGACCCGGCGGGCTTCCGGGGAGGCGCTGGTGACGTTCTCGTCCCGCAGAATGATTCGGCCCCGTTCGAGCCGCTCGTGCCCCGCGATGGCCTCAAGCAGGGTCGTCTTGCCCGAGCCGGTCGGGCCGATGATCAGGCCATATCCACCGGCAGGCACGGCGAGCGAGACATCCTCGAGCACGAAGCTGCCGAGCCGGACGCGGACCTCCTCCAGGCGGATCACCGCTGCTCCGCCCGATCAGGCGCCAGCAGCTGCACCAACCCGAAGACGGCAAGCGCGATCAACAGGAGGACGACGGCGGCGGGAACCGCGGCGGGAAGCCCGAAGAGCGTAAAGCGGTCGTAGATGAGGATGCTGGCGACCTTCGGGTTGTACGTGAGGATCACGATCGAGCCGAACTCGCTCACACTTCTCGCCCACGCCAGCACCGCCCCCGCGACAATCCCGCGTCCCGCGAGTGGCAGCGTCACGTGCCGAAAGGCGTTCCACCCGGTGTCGCCGAGCGTACGGGCCACTCGCTCGAGCTTCGGATCGACGCTGTGGAATGCTTCCCGGGCGGCGCTTACCACGATCGGTGCCGAGACGAACAGCATGCCGGCCACGATGCCCGGTACCTGATTCACGAACTCGAGCCCGATCGCGCCGAGCCCCCGTCCGATCGTGGATTGGCGCCCGAGAAAGAGAAGCAGCGCGATGCCCGCGACCGGATGCGGGACTACCACCGGGAGCTCGACGATTCCCGCGACGATCCGGCGGCCGGGAAAGGGCACCCGCGCCAGGAGGTAGGCGAGCGGAACCCCGAGGCCTACCGAGAGGGCCGTGGCCGACGTCGCCGTCAGGATCGTGAGCCAGATCGAGGCGACCAGCTCCGGGTCGCTGAGCGCCGCTCCGAGCGATGCAGGGCTTGCCTGCAGGAGGAGGCGCAGCAGGGGCCCGGCCACGAAGAGCACCAGCAGTGCCGCGAGGAGCCACAGCGTGAGCGACCATGGCGATGTGCGCAGGGGCATGGGGGGAGAAACTATAGGCAGTGGGCAATAGGCAATAGGCGGTGGTATTCTTGGCTGTGCGCCTTTGCCTCTTTGCCTCTTTACCTCTGATATCATGAAAATCGCCTTCCTCGGCCTCGGTGCGATCGGCTGGCCCATGGCCGCGCGGCTCGCCCCACTGCATCAGCTCACGGTGTGGAATCGAACCGCCGCCCGGGGGGAGGCCTTCGCGGCGGAGCACGGCGCGCGCCGAGCCGCGTCCCCCCGCGACGCGGCGGCGGGCGCCGAGGTCGTGATCACCTGTCTCCCTACCTCGGCGGATGTGGTGTCGCTTCTCGATGGACCCGAGGGGCTCCTTGCGGGTCTCGCGCGCGGCACGCTCTTCCTGGATTGCACCTCGGGCGACGGCGCCACCACGAGGCACATCGCCGCGCGGCTCGCGCCGCTGGGCGTGGATTTCGCCGACGCCCCGGTGAGTGGCGGCACCAACGGCGCCGCGGCTGGTACCCTGACCGTGATGATGGGCGGCGATTCCGCCGTGTTCGAACGGGCCGCCCCGATCCTCTCGGCATTCGGGAAGCGCATCGTGCACATGGGTCCGCTCGGGACCGGCGACGCGATGAAGGCGGTGAACAACATGTTGCTCGGGGTGAACATCCTCGCCTTGGCCGAAGGTCTGACCGCGCTCGTGAAGGCGGGCGTTGCTCCCCGCGCCGCCGTCGAGACGCTGAATGCGTCGAGCGGAAGATCCTTCGTGAGCGAATCCCTGATTCCGGACCGGGTGCTCACCGGGGCGTGGCCGAACACCTTTCGGCTAGCCCTGCTCGACAAGGACGCCGGCATTTGCCTTCAAATGCTGGGCGAGCTGGGGCTTCCGGCGCCGCTTCTCACCCGTGCCGGGGTTCTCCTGCACGAAGCCCTCGCGTTCCTCGGCGAGGGTGCGGACTACCTGGAGCCGATCCGCCTCGCGGAGCGCCGCTCCGGCGTGGAAATCCGGGGCTGACCCCCGGGGCCCTTGCCTGGGCCCGCGCCTCCTGACAGCTTCCGCCATCGTTATGACGACAGCGGAAACCGTGACGCGCGATTGGGGCGACACCGTACGCATGAAGGCCGAGGTGCAGGCCACCGGTGGACGCATTTTCTCGGGCTTTCTGCATCTGCTTCCGTTGGCTTCCATCCACCTCGGACCCGAGACTCCGGAGGACGTGCTCAATCGGGACGAGGCCTTCTTCGCCCTGACCGACGACCGGGAACACACGATCTTCCTGGCCAAGGCCCAGGTGATTCTGGTGACCGTCGATCACGACGACCGGGACCCCGATCGTTCCATCGCCGCGCGCACGATCGGTATGCGGATCGAGCTTTCCGACGGGAGTGAGCATTCCGGAACGGTGCGTTCGGAGTTGCCCCCGACCCGGAAACGCGCCATCGATTTCCTGAATCACGGCGTCGGGTTTTTCGGTCTCTACGCGGCGGGCACGGTCCGGTTCATCAACCGGATGCACGTTCGCGCTGTCTCCCCATCGAGCTGAGCAACCAGTGCCCCGAATCGACCGGTTCCTCACAGTGATGGTGCAACACGGGGCGGATGCGCTCTGCCTCGGCGCCGGCCTGCCCGTCAGACTGTCCCGCGGAGGACAGTTGCAACCGGTGACCAAGGACGCGCTGACGGAGATCCAGGTGACCGCGCTGCTGCGCGAGATCGCCCCACCCACGGTCGTCGCCCAGGTCGGGTCCGGGTCCCCGCTCAGTTTCAATTACGCGAGCCCGGTCGGGCCGATTCAGGTGTCGCTCGCTCCCGATGATGGAGGGAGCTCGGCAACCCTGCGGCCCGCCGCCGGCCCCGCAGCTTCGGGCCTACCCGATGGAACCGCCGGGGCACGGGTGTCTACGGCTGGCAGTTCGGAAGCGCCCAAGGAGATGGAGCGCCTGTTGCGCCGGCTCGTCGAGTCAGGGGGTTCCGACCTCCACCTCCGAACCGATGCGATTCCCCAGATCCGGAAGGACGGCGAGCTCCTCCGCCTCGATGAGCCCGCCGTCTCCGGTGACCGGCTGGAAGCGTGCCTCCGTAGCATCATGACGGACGAGGAGTTCGAGGTCTTCCTTCGTGACAACGACCGCGATTTTGCCTGGGAGATTGCCGGCGTCGCGCGCTTCCGGTGCAACGCGGGACGCGACCGGCACGGGCCGTTGGCGGTCTTCCGGCAAATTCCCGGTGAGATCCGAACCGTGGAGGACCTCGGCCTCTCGCGCGAGATTCAACACCTTTGCCACCTGAATCGCGGCCTCGTGGTGGTGACCGGGCCGACCGGGTCGGGCAAGTCCACCACGCTCTCGGCCATGGTGGACCTGATCAACCGGAGCCGTAGCGACCATCTCATCACCATCGAAGACCCGATCGAGTTCGTGCACCAGAGCAAGCGCTGCCTTATCACCCAGCGCCAGGTGGGGATTCACACCAAGTCGTTCAAAGCGGCGCTCCGCGCGGCGCTGCGGGAGGACCCCGACGTGGTCCTGGTCGGTGAAATGCGCGACCTGGAGACTATTTCCATCGCCATCGAAACCGCCGAAACGGGACACCTGGTGCTGGGCACCCTCCACACGACGACGGCCGCGTCGACCCTCGACCGGATCATCGATCAGTTTCCCAGCGACCGGCAACCGCAGATTCGCGTGATGCTGTCCGAGTCCCTCCGTGGCGTGGTGGCCCAGGTGCTCTGCAAGAAAGTTGGAGGCGGAAGGGTGGCGGCGCGTGAGGTGCTCCTCTCGATTCCCGCGGTCTCAAACCTCATCCGCGAGGGAAAGACGTTCCAGATTCCCTCGATCATTCAGACGAACCGGAAGCTCGGCATGGTGACCCTCAACGATTCCTTGCTCGACCTGGTGGAAGCGGGCACGGTCGAGCCGAAGGAAGCGTACCTCAAGTCCGCCGAGAAGACGGGGCTGCTTGCGTCGTTCAAGGCCAAGGGCATCAACACGAGTTTCCTCGGGGACGGGTGACCGCACCGGCTCCACCCCCGATCCTGGTCCTCGTCGGTCCCCGGGACATCGTCAACATCGCCGGCGCCGTCCGGCTCGCGAAAAACTTCGGCATCGAGCAGATGCGGCTGGTGCAGCCCGAGATGTTCGATCCCTGGCGCATCGAGGGGATCGCCCACAATACCGCCGACCTCGTCTCCCGGATCACCCTGCACGACACCCTGGCCGACGCGACCCTGGATTGCACCTGGCTCGCCGCGCTCACCGCGCGCGAGCGCACCGCCAAGCGCACCGTGCTCCGACCGCGCGCCGCGGCCGCCGAGCTTGCCGAACGGAGCGCCGATGGACCGGTCGCGCTGATTGCCGGGCGCGAAGACCGCGGGCTGACGAACGAGGAGCTGGACCACTGCCATGCCCTCGTCACTATTCCGACCGGCCCGGGTCACCGGTCGCTCAACCTGGCGCAAGCGGTCGGGATTCTCTGCTACGAAACCTGGCTCGCGCGGACCGGGGAGAGATCGCCGGTCAAGCCGCCCCGGCGCGCCGCCCCCGCGGCACCGAGCGCCCGTCTCGAGGTGCTCTTCCGGGACTGGGAACGCGCGCTCTGGGCGATCGAGTTCTTCAAGACTCGCCGGCCCGAGGCCGTGATGCGAAGTGTACGGGAGGTGTTCTTCCGGGCCGCGCTCGATTGGCGGGAGGCCTCGCTCCTCCGGGCCATGTCGCTGGAGACGGTGCGCTATCTGGAGCGGCAGGGGACCCCCTTTGCGCTGCCGGGACATCTGCGCGAAGTCGGCCGACTTCCGGGGGGAGAACCCGATCCGGACTCGGTGAAATGAGCGCCCAACCCCCTGTCCCAACTCGATTCACACCACTATTTTCCGCCGCGTCGCATCGACTGGCGACGCGACTTGCATCCATCAGTTCCTCGTGAAATATTTCACAAGAACGGCGCCGCGAGTTGACGCGGGGCGCCGTTGTCTGTGACCGGGTCGTTCACCTTTCCCCGACGGATAGCCAGTATGCGGAAGCTCGTGATCGTCGGCGTCGTAGCGGGCGTTGCGGCACTTGGCGGGCTGGTTCCCGTGTTCAGGGGGACGGTGGCCCAACAGTCTCCCGCGGCCGTCGATTCGGTTACCGCTCCGAAGCTTTCCGCATCCGATAGCTCCGGACTGAAGGGTCCCCGCCAGCCCATCTTCTTCCGGCACGACATCCATGCCGGCCAGTTCAAGATGCAGTGCCAGTATTGCCACTACTCGGTCGATGAATCATCCGAGCCCGGCATACCTTCGGTGCAAACCTGCATGGGCTGTCACCAGGTCGTCAGCGGTACGGACAGCACCGACAAAGCGGAAATCCGCAAGCTGAGGCAGTTCTGGTCCGACAGCGGGCCGGGAAAGCCGAAGCTCGAATGGGTGCGGGTTCACACCATCGCCCGGCACGCGCACTTCCCTCACATGCGTCACGTGAAGGCAATGGGGCCGAACGCCTGCCAGACCTGTCATGGCGACGTCGCGCGCATGCCGCAGGTCTGGCGGGTGAACAACGTGAACAACATGGGCTTCTGCATCAGCTGTCACATCGAGCGGAAGGTCAATCGCGATTGTACGGCGTGTCACTATTAGGTGCTAACGGCTAACGGCTGATCGCTAACCGTCGGTAGCAGTCAGCGGTTAGCCGATAGCGGTTAGCTCTCCATCGGAGTCCCGATGCAAGACGAGACCCATCTCTCCCGCCGCAAGTTTCTCACCGTGCTGGGCGTCACCGGCGCAGGGACAGCGGCGCTTTCCGGATGCTCCACCAGCAAGGTGGAGAAGCTCATTCCGTACCTGGTGCAGGACGAGGATCAGGTTCCGGGAATCCCGACCTGGTATGCGAGCACGTGCACCGAGTGCGCGGCCGGGTGCGGGATTCACGTCAAGACGCGTGAGGCGCGCGCCATCAAGCTCGAAGGCAATCCCGCGCACCCGGTCAATGCCGGCACCCTCTGTCAGCGGGGCCAGGCGGCGTTGCAGGGCCTGTACAACCCCGGACGGACCAAGGGACCGATGGTGCGGGAGGGCTCCGCCTGGAAGGCGCTCGAATGGGAGGACGCGATCGGCCGGCTGGCAACCCGCATCTCGAGCGCGGCGGGCAAGCTCGCGGTGATCAGCGGGGCGGGTCCCGGCACCTTGAGCGATCTCCTGGCCGAGTGGACGGCGACCCTCGGTGGGCGGCTGGTCCGTTACGAGCCGTTCGACCGCACACCCGAGCGCGCGGCAAACCGGCAGGTCTTCGGAGTGGACGAGGTCGCCTGGTACGATTTCGCGGGCGCGCGGCACATCGTGTCGTTCGGCGCCGATTTCCTGGAGACCTGGGGACCGGTGGTCGAGCAGCAGCGCGGATTCGCCGTTGCCCATGGATTCGCGGGGCAGGGGATGGCCAAGCTCGTGTACGCCGGTCCGCGCATGAATCTGACCGGCATGAACGCCGATGAATGGCATGCGATCGCACCCGGCAGCGAGGCCGCCCTCGCGCTCGGCATGGCCAATGTCATCCTGAGTGAGCGCACGACGGCGCCCGCCGACGCCAACGCGCTCGCAGGCAGCCTTGCGGCCTGGTCGCCCGAGCAGGTCGCCAACACGACCGGACTCACTCCCGACATCGTCCGCCGGCTCGCGCGCGAGTTCATCTCCGCGACACCGAGTCTCGCGGTGGCCGGCGGGATCGGGGCGCAGCATCGCGGGGCAATCGAGGTGGCGGCGGCGGTCAACA
>Ga0184615_10000413_pt1 | contig 23950 bp, 13 predicted proteins | sample PLM4_65_coex_FD_133134 | JGI IMG/M metagenome (GOLD analysis project Ga0184615, IMG submission 133134) | Groundwater sediment microbial communities from an aquifer in East River, Colorado, USA - PLM4_65_coex | ecosystem: Environmental > Terrestrial > Soil > Riparian zone | place: USA: East...
AACCACGCCGGTCTGGGGTCCGGCGCTGGTGCTTTTTGCCGCGCTTCTCCAAGGCGGCGCGATGCTCGCCGAGGCGGGCACGGCCGCGGGCATCGGGGTGGTGCTGACCATCGCGGCCACCGTGTATGCAGTCGGCGGGCGGCGCCTCTCTCGAACCCTGCTCGTGCCGGTGGGTCTCCTGCTCTTGATGGTGCCACCGCCCGTGCACCTCCAGGACCGTCTCCTGTTCGGGCTGAAGGGCGTGGTCGTGCACTCCGCGGTCGAGCTGCTGCACGCCGCGGGCTACTCCGTGGCCGCGACGGGAAACCGCCTCTTCGTCCCCGGCCACGAGCTCTTCGTCGCCGACGCCTGCAGCGGCCTGACCTCGATCGTCACGCTGCTGCCGCTCGGCGTCGTCGTCGCGTACCTGCTGTCGCACGGCGTCTGGCGGCGTCTGTTGATCGTCGGCTCCGTGGTTCCGATCGCGGTCGCCGGAAACGTGGCGCGCGTGGTGATCACCGTCGCGCTCGTCGCCAGCAAGGGCATCGGCTACGCGGAAGGGATGCTGCACGAAAGCTTTGGCGTGATGACGTTCGCCGGTGGCACCGTCGCGCTGCTGCTGCTCGCGAGGCTGCTGCGCTGACTCGGCTGCGTCTCGCGCTGGTGTTGGTCTTCGCGCTGCTGCCGCTCCTGGCTTCGCGCGTTTCCGCGCTCCGCTCGTCGCACGGGCACCGTTACGAGGCGCGGGTCCTGCCCGAGCTTCTGGCCGGGCACCGGCTCCGCGGCGAGCAACCGCTCGAAGCCGAAGTCGTCGCCATGCTGTCGCCCGAGTCCTACTCGATGCGCGAGTACGTCGACGACGCGGGCCGCGAGGTGTGGATCTACGTCGCGCTGTACTCCGGCACCGGCACCAGCGGCGCGCACGACCCGACCGTCTGCTACCCCGCGCAGGGCTGGGACGCCGCGGCTCCCGAGGAGCGCGCGCTCGCGATCTCTCCCGACGAGGCGCTCACCGTGAAGCTCCTCGCCGCCAGCCAGGCCGGGCGCGAGGAGCTGGTCCTCTATTGGTTCCAGCCGGCCGAGCGCTGGCCGGCACCCGCGTCGCCCGAGCACCTCCTGCGCATCGTGGACCGCTTCGCGGGGCGCCCACAGTACGGCTTCGTACGTCTATCGACCTCGCTGGGCAGAAAGGGCGACGGCAGCCGCGCCGCCGCCGAGGCGCGGCTCGCGCGGATCGCGGTGGAGGCTGCGCCGTGGATCCGGAGGGCCGTCTCCAGCCCAGGCCCTTAGGTGAATACGGATACGCGGCTCTACGCTGTTGCCGATCGGCTGTGCACGGTGCCAGAATCGCAAAGCGCAACAGGCGCGAACCAGAGCCCCCAAGCCCGCGGTGTTGATCGGCATTCCGATCCGACCGGTGAGGCTGCACCGGCGGGGCCCGGACTCTGATCGCGCGGGAGCTCGTGGCGTTCGGCAGCGAGGTTGCAGGAGAACCCAGCGCTCCGGCAGCACCGGACGGAGTCGCGAAAATGCGGCTCGCCGGTAGCCTACGAAGCGAACAGGAGTGGGCCGCATCGGTCGGCGGCTCCGGTCAAGGCTCACTGGACCGGGAACGAAGAGTGATGCGGGATTTGCGGACAGGCGGACTCTGAATGCGCGTCGAGGGTCGTTTCAGCTGCTACTTGATCGGTTCGGAGTCGCTGCTCGTGCAGTGCGCAGAGATCCTGATCGAGCGCGGCCACGAGATCCGCGGCGTGGCGAGCGCCGAGCCGTCGATCGTCGCCTGGGCGCGCGGCCGTGGCGTGGCGGTGCTCGACCCCGGTGGCGACCTCGAGAGCGTCTTCGCCGGCGACTTCGACTACCTCTTCAGCATCACCAACCTGAAGGTGCTCCCCGACGCAGTTCTGCGTCGGCCGCGGCGCGCGGCGATCAACTTCCACGACGGGCCGCTGCCCCGCTACGCCGGGCTCTACACGCCGGCGTGGGCGCTGATCCAGCGCGAGCCGACCTACGGGATCAGCTGGCACGTGATGAAGGCGGCAGTCGACGAGGGCGAGCTGCTCGCGCAGCGCTTCTTCGACGTGGCGCCCGGCGAGACGTCGCTCACGATCAACACGAAGTGCTACGAGGCGGCGATCGAGAGCTTCGGCCCGCTCTGCGACGCGCTCGCGTCCGGCAACGCCACGCCGCTCCCTCAGGACCTCGGGCAGAAGAGCTACTTCGGAAAGTGGCAGCGCCCCGACGGCGCGTGCACGCTCGACTTCAGCCGGCCGGCGTCGGAGCTCGAGGCGCTCGTGCGCGCGCTCGACTTCGGTCGCTACGAGAATCCGCTGGGCGCGCCGAAGCTGCACCACCATGGGCGCGTCTTCACCGTCGCCGGCGCGCAGGCCCAGGACGGCGACGGCGCCCCGGGAACGCTGCTCGCGCTCGACGACGAGGGGCTCGTGGTCGCCACCGGCGAGGGCGCGCTGCGGCTGTCCGACTTCGCCGAGCCGCGCGGGCAGCGCGTTCCGGTCGCGCAGGTCGTCGCCGCACTCGGGATCGCGCCTGGCGCCCGCCTCGACGGTGCGAGTGGCGCGCTGGCGCAGCGCCTCGGCGCGCTGAACGCAGAGCTGTGTCGCAAGGAGGAGCTCTGGGTGCGCAGGCTCGCGGCGCTCGAGCCACTCGAGCCGCCGTACGTGCGCACGGAGCGCGCCGGCACGGGCACGGCGGACTGGCGCGAGCTCGCGCTCGAAGTGCCGCCGGAGTTCCCGGCGCGGTTCGAAGGCGGCGGCGACGCGCTCGTGGCCGGCTTCGCGGCCTGGCTCGCGCGCCTCTGCGGGCGACCCCAGTTCGACCTCGGCTTCCGCGACGAGGCGCTTCGCGCGCGGATCGCGGGGCTCGAGGCGTTCGCCGCGGACGCCGTTCCGCTGCGCATCGCGCTCGACGAGTCCGGCACCGCCGAGTCCGCGCTCGCCAAGGCGCGCGACGCGGTGGCGCGCACGCGGAAGAGCGAGACCTTCCTTCACGACGCGATCGCGCGCTTTCCGCGGCTGCGTGGAAACGCGGAGCTCGCCGCCGGACGGCTGCTGCCGCTGCTCGCGGAGATCCGCGGCGACGCCGGTCCGATCGCGCCGCCCGACGGCGTGCTGCTCGCGTTGATCGCCGCGCCGGACGGCAGGAGCGCGCGGCTCGGCTACGACGCACGCGCGCTCGACGAGAGCACGGCCCGGTCGCTGCGCGCGCAATGGCGGGTGTTCCTCGCCGCCGCCGCGGCCACCCCTGCGCAGCCCCTCGCGAAGCTCCCCCTGCTCCCGCCCGACGAGCGCGTGCGCGTGCTCGAGACCTGGAACGCGACGGCCGCGCCCTACCCGACCGACGCCTGTGTCCACCACCTCTTCGAGCAGCAGGCGCGCCGGAATCCGGAGCGCCCCGCGGCGAGCTTCGAGGGCGAGACGCTCAGCTATCGCGAGCTGAACGCGCGCGCGAATCGCCTGGCGGCGCATCTGCGCGAGCGCGGGATCGGTCCCGACAAGCTCGTCGGCGTCTTCGTCGAGCGCTCCCTCGAGATGCTGGTGGCGGTGCTGGCGGTGCACAAGGCGGGCGGCGCGTACGTCCCGCTCGACCCCGCGTATCCGCGCGACCGGATCGCCTTCATGCTCGAGGACTCGGGCGCGCCGGTGGTGCTGACCCAGGAGCGGATCGCGGGGGATCTGCCCGCCTCGAACGCGCGCGTCGTGCGCATCGACGCGGACTGGCCCGCGATCGCCGCGCACTCCGACGCGGACGCGGCGAGCGGCGCGACGCCCGCGAACCTCGCCTACGTGATCTACACCTCCGGCTCGACCGGTCGGCCGAAGGGCGTGATGGTCGAGCATCGCAACGTCGTGAACTTCTTCGCGGGCATGGATGCGCTGATCCCCCACGAACCGCCGGGGGTCTGGCTCGCGGTCACGAGCTTGTCGTTCGACATCTCGGTGCTCGAGCTCCTCTGGACGCTGGCGCGCGGCTTCGAGGTGGTGGTCTACGCCGAACGCGATCGCGCCGGGCTCGGTGCGCACGCGCGCGCGGCCGGCTCGAATCGAAGGCTCGACTTCGGCTTCTTCCTGTGGGGCAGCGACGACGCGCAGGGCGCCGACAAGTACCGGCTCATGCTCGAGTGCGCGCGCTACGCCGACCGCAACGGCTTCGCGTTCGTCTCGACGCCCGAGCGCCACTTCCATGCGTTCGGCGGGCCCTATCCGAACCCGTCGGTGACGAGCGCCGCGATCGCCGCCGTCACCGAGCGCGTGCAGATTCGCGCGGGCAGCTGCGTGCTGCCGCTCCACCACCCGGTGCGCGTCGCCGAGGAGTGGGCGGTCGTCGACAACCTCTCGAACGGGCGCGTCGGGATCTCGTTCGCCGCCGGGTGGCAGCCCAACGACTTCGTCGTGCGCCCCGACGGCTACGCGGACGCCAAGGGCCAGATGTTCCGCTCGATCGACACCGTGCAGCGTCTCTGGCGCGGCGAGGCGATCGAGTTCGCGAACCCGCTCGGCCAGCTCGTGCCCACGCGCACCTTGCCGCGCCCCGTGCAGGCGGAGCTCCCGACGTGGATCACGACCGCGGGCAACGTCGAGACCTACCGGATGGCCGGCAAGGCGGGCGCCCATCTGCTCACGCACCTGCTCGGCCAGACCGTCGAGGAGGTCGCCGAGAAGGTGAAGGCCTATCGCCAGGCGCGCGCCGAGGCCGGACTCGATCCCGCGGCGGGCATCGTCACGCTCATGCTCCACAGCTTCGTCGGCGAGAGCGACGATGCGGTGCGCGAGCTCGTGCGCGGGCCGATGAAGGAGTACCTGGCGAGCTCCGTGAATCTCGTGAAGGGATTCGCCTGGGCGTTTCCGGCGTTCAAGCGGCCCGGCGGCGCGAACGCGACACCGGATGACGTCGACCTCTCGAGCCTCGCGCCCGAGGAGCTCGACGCGATCCTCGATCACGCCTTCGAGCGCTACTTCGAGACCAGCGGGCTGTTCGGCACGCCCGAGACCTGCGCGAAGATGGCGGAGCGGGTGCGCGCCGCGGGCGTCGACGAGATCGCCTGCCTGATCGACTACGGCGTGCCGACGGAGCGCATGCTCGCCAGCCTCGCCGGCATCACCGAGGTCATGCGTCGGGCGAACCCCGCAGCCGTCGACGCGGCGCACGCGACGAACGACTTCTCGCTGGCGGCGCAGCTCGAAGCCAAGCGCGTGAGCCACATGCAGTGCACGCCGTCGATGGCGAAGATGATCGCGATGAACGCGGAGATGCGCGCTGCGCTCGCCGGCGTCCGTCACCTGTACATCGGCGGCGAGGCGTTTCCCGCGTCGCTCGCGCGCGAGCTCTCGGGCTTCGTGCGCGGCAGCGTCACCAACATGTACGGCCCGACCGAGACGACCATCTGGTCCACGACCTTCGACGTGCACGGCGCGCCGGACTCGATCCCGATCGGCCGGCCGATCGCGAACACGCAGATCTACATCCTCGACGGCCACCAGGAGCTCGTCCCGGTCGGCGTCGCTGGCGAGCTCGTGATCGGCGGCGACGGCGTGGTGCGCGGCTATCACCGGCGCGCCGAGCTGTCCGCCGAGCGCTTCGTGCCGGACCCGTGGAGCCGCAAGCCCGGCGCACGCATGTACCGGACAGGCGACCTCGCGCGCTACCGCGGCGACGGCACGATCGAGTTCCTCGGGCGCATCGACCACCAGGTGAAGATTCGCGGCTACCGCATCGAGCTCGGCGAGATCGAGACCGAGCTCGGCCGGCACCCGGCGATCCAGGAGTGTGTCGTGCTCGCGCGCGAGGATGGCGGCGGCGATCCGCGCCTGGTCGGCTACTTCGTGCCCAAGGGCGCGGCGCCCGCCCCCGAGGAGCTGCGCGAGCACCTGCGCGAGACCCTGCCCGAGTTCATGGTCCCGGCGCTCTTCGTCACGCTCGACGCGATGCCGCTCACGCCCAACGGGAAGATCGATCGCAAGCAGCTGCCCGCGCCCGAGCAGCAGACGGCGCGCACGCAGGCGCCTTTCGTCGCGCCGAAGAACGCCCTCGAGACGATGATCGCGGACGCCTGGCGCGACACGCTGAAGCTCGAGAACGTCGGTGCGGAGGACAACTTCTTCGACCTCGGCGGACATTCGCTCCTGGTCGTGCAGGTCCACCGCCGGCTGCGCGAGCAGGTGCCGAAGCCGCTCTCGCTCACGGATCTGTATCGCTTCCCGACGATCCGCACGCTCGCCGAGTTCCTCGCGAACGAGGGCGGCGACGAGCGGCTCGAGAAGAGCAAGGACCGCGGCGCGGCGCGCCGTGAGCTGCTGCTCCGTCGAGGGCAGGCGCGCCGACGGCCCGGCAGCGGCGAGTCGTGAGCGAGAACAACGACCAGTACACCGGCAGCGAGATCGCCATCGTGGGCGTCTCGTGCCGCTTCCCCGGCGCGCGCAACGCGGACGAGCTCTGGGCGAACCTGCGCAACGGCGTCGAGTCGATCGTCCGCTACGACGACGAGGCGCTGCGCGCGGCGGGCGTCGATCCCGCGCTGCTCGCGAACCCGAGCTACGTGAAGGCCGGTGGCGCGCTGCCGGAGCTCGCCTCCTTCGACGCGGGGTTCTTCGGCTTCAGTCCGAAGGACGCCGCGATCACCGACCCGCAGCACCGCCACTTCATGGAGTGCGCCTGGGAGGCGCTCGAGGACGCCGGGCACCCGCCCGCGCGCTTCGACGGCTCGATCGGCGTCTTCGCCGGCTGCGGCATGAACGGCTACTTCATCTACAACCTGCTCCGCAACCCCGACATCCTGGCGTCGACGGGCACGTTCCTGCTGCGCCACACGGGGAACGATCGCGACTTCCTGCCGACGACGGTGTCGTACAAGCTGAACCTCACCGGTCCGAGCGTGGCGATCCAGACGGCGTGCTCGACGTCGCTCGTCGCCATCCACGTCGCCTCCCAGAGTCTCCTGTCGAGCGAGTGCGATCTCGCGCTCGCCGGCGGGGTCACGATCATCGTCCCGCCCGGGCAAGGCTACATGCACGGCGAGAACGAGCCGTTCTCGCCCGACGGCCACGTGCGCGCCTTCGACGCGAAGGGCGCCGGCATGGTGCTGACCAGCGGCATCGGCGTGGTCGCGCTCCGCAGACTCGCCGACGCGCTCGCCGACGGAGATCCGATCCACGCGGTGATCCGCGGCTCGGCGATCAACAACGACGGCTCGCGCAAGATCGGCTACCTCGCACCATCGGTGGACGGCCAGGCCGCGGTGATCGCCGAGGCGCTCGCGGTCGCCGACGTCTCCGCCGACGAGATCAGCTACGTCGAGACGCACGGCACCGGCACGAACGTGGGCGATCCGATCGAGGTCAGCGCGCTCACGCAGGCGTTCCGCCAGACGACCCAGCGCAACGCGTACTGCGCGATCGGCTCGAACAAGCCGAACATCGGCCACACGGACACCGCCGCGGGCGTCGCCAGCGTGATCAAGGTCGTGCAGGCGCTGAAACACGGCGAGCTTCCGCCGAGCCTGTACTACGAGACCGCGAACCCGACGATCGACTTCGCGACGTCGCCGTTCTTCGTGAACGCGGAGCTGCGCGAGTGGAAGCGATCGAACGGTCCGCGGCGCGCGGGCGTCTCGTCGCTCGGCGTCGGCGGCACGAACGCCCACGCGATCCTCGAGGAGGCGCCGCAGCGGCGCTCCGGGAAGCGCACGCGTCCGATCGAGATCCTGCCGCTCTCGGCCAAGAGCGCCGCCGCGCTCGACGCCGCCACCGCGCGGCTCGCGCAGCACCTGCGCACGCATCCCGAGCTCGAGCTCGCCGACGTCGCGCACACGCTCCAGATCGGACGCGACTCCTTCGAGCACCGGCGCGTGCTGGCCTGCGCGAGCCTCGAGCAGGCGGTGGAGCTGCTCGAGAGCGGTGACGCGCACAAGCTCGCGAACGCGCGCGCCAAGGGCGCCGCGCCGTCGGTCGTCTTCATGTTCCCCGGCGGCGGCGCGCACTACCCCGGAATGGGGATCGGGCTGTACGCGAGCGAGCCGGTCTTCAAGAAGGCGATGGACGAGTGCTTCCAGGCCGCGCGCCGGCACCTCGACTTCGACCTGCGCGAGCTCGTCTGGCCCGGCGACAAGGCGACCCCGGAGCTCGAGGCCAAGCTCGCGCGGCCCACGGCGAGCCTGCCGGCGATCTTCGCGCTCGAGTACGCGCTGGCAAAGCTGTGGATGTCGTGGGGCGTCGAGCCCGCCGCGCTCACCGGGCACAGCATGGGCGAGTACACCGCGGCGTGTCTGGCGGGCGTGCTCTCGCTCGACGACGCGCTGCGCGTCGTGGCGGTGCGGGGACGGCTGATGGACTCGGTGCGCACGCCCGCGCGGATGCTCTCGGTCGCGCTCCCCGAGGCGGAGCTGCGCGCGATCCTGCCCCCGGACCTCGACCTGGGCATCGTGAACGGCCCGGCCTTGTGCGTGGTCTGCGGCGAGGCGAGCGCGATCGCGGCGTTCGAGACGGTGCTGCAGGCGCGCGACGTCGAGAGCCGCGCGATCCGCATGCCCGCCGCGAGCCACACGCGTCTGCTCGACCCGTTCCTTCCCGAGTTCCGTCGCTGCCTCGAGACCGTTCGCTTCTCGCCGCCGACCCGGCCCTACGTCTCGAACCTCACCGGCGCGTGGGTGCGGCCCGAAGACGCGCAGGACCCGGACTACTGGGTCCGGCATCTGCGCGAGCCGGTGCTGTTCTCGCGCGGGCTCGCGACCCTGCTCGAGGATCCGAATCGCATCCTGCTCGAAGTCGGCCCGGGCCAGACCCTGGCCTCGCTCGCGCGCCAGCAGCCGAAGCAGCCGCGCGCCGCGTTCGGCTCGCTGCGCCATCCCGACGACACGATCGCCGACGCGGCCTTCGTCGCCTCGAGCTTCGGGCGCCTTTGGGCGAACGGCGTGGACGTGGACTGGGGCACGCGCCGCGGCGACGAGCAGCGCCTCCGCGTCTCGCTGCCGACGTACGCCTGGGAGCACCAGCGCTACTGGATCGAGCCCGCGAAGACGGCGGCGATCGTCGGCGCCGGCGACACCGAGCTGGTTCGGCGCGAGTCGGTCGCGGGCTGGTTCTCGCAGCGCGCCTTCCGCCCGGAGCCGCTCACGCCCGAACCTTCGGACGAGAAGCTCTCCTGGCTCGTCTTCGCCGACCCCTCGGGTCTGGGCGCCGCGCTCACCGCGGAGCTCGAGCGGCGCGGGCACACGGTCACAGTCGTGCGCGAGGGCGACGCGTTCTACCGCTTGAGCGAGCACGAGTACGCGCTGGCGCCCGAGGCGGGGCTCGACGGCTACGTGGAGCTCGTGCGCGATCTCGAGGCGAACGGCCGCCTGCCCGACCGGATCGCGCACCTCTGGCTCGTCACCGCGGACGAATCCGCGCGGCCGGGCTCGAACTTCTTCCACCGCAACCAGGAGCGCGGCTTCTACAGCCTGCTCCATCTGGCGCAGGCGCTCGGCGGCGAGGACGTGAAGCAGCCGATGCACGTGACCGTCGTCTCGAACGGCATGCAGCGCGTGGGCGACGAGGTGCTGCGCTATCCCGAGAAGGCGACCGTGCTCGGGCCGGTGGGCGTGATTCCGCAGGAGCTCACCGATCTCACGCTCCAGAGCATCGATCTCGAGGCGCCCGATCTCGGCAAGCGTGGCGGCAAGCGCGCCGCGCTCGGCATCGACGCCGCGGGCGTCGCGCAGCTCGCGAGCGACATGACCCCTGCGCACGCGGACCGCCGCGTCGCGTACCGCGGCGGACAGCGCTTCGTCGAGCGGCTGGAAGCGATCCCCCCGCAGAGCGCGCCCGCCGCGTCGAGCTTGCGCGAGCGCGGCGTGTATCTCGTCACCGGCGGTCTCGGAGGCCTCGGCCTGCTGCTCGCCGAGCACCTCGCGCGCACGGTGAAGGCGCGGCTGGTCCTGGTCGCGCGTAGCCGCATCCCGAATCGGAGCGAGTGGCAGGGCTGGATCGCGAGTCACGGCTCGACCGATGCGACCAGTCAGAAGCTGCGCAAGCTGCTCGAGCTCGAGGCGCTGGGCGCAGAGCTCCTCGTCGAGAGTGCGGACGTCGCCGACATCGTGCGCATGCGCGAGATCGTCGCCCACGCGACCGAGCGCTTCGGCGAGATCCACGGCGTCTTCCACGCCGCCGGCACGATCGACGACGCGCCGATCCAGGCGAAGACGCAGGCCTCCATCGAGGCCGTCTTCAGCCCCAAGGTGCACGGCACGCTGGTGCTCGAGGAAGTGCTTCCGAACGTGGAGCTGTTCGCGCTCTTCTCGTCGAGCTCGAGCGCGCTCGGGTCGGCGGGCCAGATCGACTACGTGGCGGCGAGCGCGTTCATGGACGCGTTCGCGCAGAGCCGCGCGAAGCGCGCGCGCCCGCGCACGCTCGCGATCGGCTGGGGCGTCTGGCGCGACGTCGGCCTGTCGGTCGAGACGTACCGCCGGCTCGGCGGCACGGCCAGCGCGAGCGGACGGCCCGCGGCGCATCCGTTCCTCGGCCGGCGCATCTCCGACGGTGCGGACGGCGTGACGTTCTCCATGCCGCTCCACGGCACCGAGCACTGGCTGCTCGACGACCACCGCACGCGCTCGGGCGACGCGCTCATCCCCGGCACGGGATATCTCGAATTCGTGCGCGGCGCGTTCGCGGAGGTCGAGAGCGCCGCCGCGGTCGAGCTGCGCAACGTCTTCTTCGTCGCGCCCTGCGTCGTGGGCGAGGACGAGGACGTCGAGGTGCGCACGCTCCTGCGCCGCGCGGAGGACGGCTACGAGGTCGAGATCGAGAGCCGCGTCGCGGGCGCCACCGAGTGGCAGCTGCACGCGCAGGCGGAGGCCACGGCTTGCACCGCGCCGCCGCCCGCGCCGCTCGCGCTCGAAGAGATCCGCGCGCGCATGACCGGCGCGCGACAGGTCGCGCGCGCGGGCGAGTCGCTCGACACGCTCCACGCGAAGCACCTGCGCTTCGGACCGCGCTGGGGCGTGCTGCGCGAGATGCGCTTCGGCGACAACGAAGCGCTGGCGGAGCTCGAGCTCCCAGATGCCTTCGCGGGGGATCTGGCCGGGCTCGGGCTGCATCCCGCGCTGCTCGACCTGGCGACCGGCTTCGCCACCCCGTTGATCGAGGGCTACACCGGAGCGCAGCTCTACGCGCCGATGTCCTACAAGCGCGTGCGCGTCTTCGCGCCGATGCCCCGGCGCATCGTGAGCTACGTGCGCGGCGCCGAACGGAACCAGCTCGAGAAGGAGGTCGCCGTCTTCGACGTCGCGATCGCCGACGAATCCGGCCGCGTGATCGCGCTGGTCGAGCAGTTCACACTGCGCAAGCTCGCGGCCGACGCGGTGCTCACGCGTCCCTCCGCGAACGTGCGCGCGCCGGCGGCGCGCAGCCCCGAGGCGCACGGCGAGTCCGGCCACCTGACCGCCGCGGAGCGCATCTTCCGCAAGTCGTACGAGCTCGGCATCCGTCCGGACGAGGGCATGGAGGCGCTCGAGCGGCTGCTCGCGGGTCCGCCGCGGCCGCACGCGTTCGTCTCGTCGCTCGAGCTGCCGACCCTGATCGAGAAGATCCGCGCGGCGTCGCGCGCGGCGAACGCGCCCGTGACCGCGTTCTCCCGGCCGGCGCTCGAGACCTCCTACCTCGCGCCCCGCGACGAGGTCGAGCGCACGCTCGCGGGCTTCTGGCAGGAGCTCCTCGGCGTCGACGAGGTCGGCATCCAGGACGACTTCTTCGAGCTCGGCGGTCACTCGCTGATCGCGGTGCGGCTGTTCGCGAAGATCAAGAAGACCTGGGACATCGAGTACGCGATCTCGGTGCTGTTCGAGGCGCCGAGCATCGAGAAGTGCGCGCAGCTCGTGCGCGAGGACCTCGGGATCGAGCTCGGCAGCGCGCAGCCGGAGGTGCGCCGCAAGGAGCGCCGCGCGCGCTTCCTGGTGCCGCTGCAGATGGGCTCGCCGAGCCGCCCGCCGTTCTTCCTCGTCGCCGGCATGTTCGGCAACGTGTTGAACCTGCGGCACCTGGCGCAGCACCTCGGCGCGGATCAGACCGTATACGCGATCCAGGCCAAGGGCCTGCTCGGCGACGACGAGCCGCACCGCCGCTTCCCCGACATGGCGCGTGACTACCTCGAAGAGGTGCGCGCCGTGCAGCCCGACGGCCCGTACTACCTCGGCGGCTTCTCGGGCGGTGGAATCACCGCGATCGAGATGGCGCTGCAGCTCCTCGCGCAGGAGCAGGAGATCGGCATCGTCGTGCTGCTCGACAGCTTGCCGGCCGAGACGCCGCGCCTCGGCGTGGCGCAGCGGCTGCGCGTCCACGCCCAGCGCATGGCGCGCGAGGGCGTCGGCTATCCGCTCACCCTGGTGCGCAACCGCGTGCGCTGGGAGCTCGAGCGCCGCGCGGCACGGCGCGCGCCGCCGGTGCGCGACCTCTCGCCCGCCGAGTTCCGCTCCGGCGAGATCGAGAAGGCGTTCTTCGAGGCGATCGCGAACTACCGGACACCGTCCTACCCGGGGAAGCTCGTGCTCTTCCGCCCGTCGCACGACGACTGGTTCGACGTCGGCGGCGGACTGATGACGAACCCGCACAACCGCACGCACATCGTCGATCACGAGAACCGCTTCGGCCCCTACGCGGCCGGCGGCGTCGAGGTGCACGAGGTGTCCGGCGATCACGACGCGATGGTGCTCGAGCCGCACGTCCGCAACCTGGCCGCGAAGCTGCGCGCCTGCCTGGACGAGGCGATCCAGGGAAAGTCGGGACCGTGCCGCTCGTGAGCGCGCGAGAGACGCCCGCCCCGACGCGAGCCGCGCTGGATGCCAGCGCGCTTTTCCCGAGCAACGTCGCGGTACTCGTGAGCGCGGTGGACGAAACGCTCGAAGGCCTCCTGCCCGAGGAGCTCGCGCTGGTCGCGCGCGCGGTGCCCAAGCGCCAACACGAATTTGCGACGGGTCGCCGGCTCGCCCGCCGCCTGCTCGCGAACCTCGGCTGCCGGGAGGAGCCGCTGCTCGCCGACGGCGATCGCGTGCCGCGCTGGCCCGCGGGCATCGTCGGCTCGATCTCGCACGGCCACGGGCTGTGCGCGGTCGCGGCCGCGCCGCGCGGCGCGATCCGAGGCCTCGGCATCGACGTCGAGGAGGCCGACGCGGTTCGACCCGAGCTCTGGCGCCGTGTGCTGCGCCCCGAAGAGGAGAAGTGGCTGCGCGCGCAGCCGGACGCGCGCCAGCTTCAGCTCGCCGCGGTCTTCTTCAGCGCGAAGGAGGCGCTCTACAAGGCGCAGTTCCCGCTGACCGGCGCGCGGCTCGGCTTCCACGACGTCCTGGTCGAGCTCGATCCGGCTGGCTCGGGCTTCCAGGCGCAGACCCCCGGCTTCGCGCGGCCGCTCGCGGGATCGTTCGCGATCGCTGCGCCGTGGGTGCTCGCGGGTCTCGCGATCGTCGCCGAGGAGCGGACGACGTGAAGCTCCTGGTGATCGTGATCAACTACCGGACGCCGGACCTGACCTTGCGCGCGGTCGACGCTGCCCTGCGCGAGCTCGAGGGCATTCCGGAGAGCGCAATCACGCTGGTCGAGAACGACTCGCGCGACGGATCGTACGAGCGCTTCGCCGAGGAGATCGCGGCGCGCGGCTGGTCGAAGCGCGTGCGGCTCTCGAAGTCGGAGTACAACGGCGGCTTCTCCTACGGCGTGAATCAGGGCGTGCGGCCGTCGCTCGAGTCGGCCGATCCGGCCGAGTACTTCTACCTGCTGAACTCGGACGCCACACCTGAGCCCGGCTCGATCGCGACGCTCCTGCGCTTCCTCGAGCAGCGCCGCGACGTCGGCATCGCCAGCAGCCAGATCTTCGGCGTCGACGGCGTGACCCACGAGACGGCGTTCCGCTTCACCAATCTCGCGGCGGAGTTCGCCTCCACCGCGCAGGGCGTGCCCCTGCTCTCGCGCTGGTTCGACGACAAGATCGTCGCGCTGCCGGTTCCGACGACGCCTTCGCCCGTCGACTGGCTCGCGGGCGCGAGCATGCTGATCCGCCGCGAGGTCTTCGAGACCGCGGGGCTCTTCGACGAGCGGTACTTCCTGTACTACGAGGAGACCGACTTCTGCCGCCGCGCGCTCGAGAAGGGCTTCGCGACCTGGTATCTGCCCGAGAGCCGCGTGGAGCACGTCGGCTGCGCGTCGACCGGCTGGAAGGATTTCAGCAAGCCGCGCACGCCGCACTGGTTCCGCAGCCGGCGCTACTACTGGCTGAAGAATCACGGGCGCACGGCGCTCTGGGCCGCGAACGCGTGCGCGATCGCGGGCTTCGCGTTCGGACGCACGAAGTCGCTGCTGTCGCGGCGCCCCGCGGTGGAGCCGCCGCGCTTCCTCTCCGACTTCCTGAAGCACAACCTGTCGTTTGCGCCGATCGGGCGGCCATCGCGCTAGAGAGAGAAGCGGGATGACCACGACTCGCCGCGTCCTCGTCGTCGGCGCCGGGCTCGCGGGGCTGGCGGTCACGCGAGGGCTGCGCGCGCTCGGTGCGGACGTGGAGCTGGTGGAGCTGCGCTCGGAGTTCGCGGAGCCGGGCGCGGGCCTCCTGCTCACGGGCAACGCACTGCGCGCGCTCGATGCGCTCCGCGTGGGCGCGGCCGTGCGCGCGGCGGGCCGCGCGGTTCGCACGGTGCGCTTCGCGGACGCAGAGGGCCGCGATCTCTTCCACGTCGACGTCGCGGGTCGGCGCGGCTGGCCGGATTTCGTGAGCATCCACCGCGCGGAGCTCCAGCGCGCCCTGCTCGAGAGCGGCACGCCCGTCCGGCCGCGGCTCGGGCTCACGGTCGAGGCGCTCGAGCCCGACGGTGCGCGCGTGGACGTCCGCTTCTCGAACGGCGCCTCGGACTCGTTCGATCTCGTCGTCGGCGCCGACGGGCTGCGCTCGCGCGTGCGCGAGCTCCTGTTCGGCGCGGCGCCGCTCGAGCCGATCGCCGGCTTCACGGGCTGGCGCTTCATCGCGCCCTGTCCCGCGGAGCTCCGCGATCCGCTCTACGTGCTCGGCAACGGCCGCACGCTCCTGCTTCATCCGCTCGCGGGCGGCGACGTGTACTGCGGCGCCGGTCCGGTCGAGGTCGGAGCGCCTTGTACGCGCGGGAGCGAGCGCGAGCGGCTGCGCGCGGCGTTCGCGGGCTTCGGCCCGCCCGCGCGCGCGGTGCTCGACGGCGTCGGCGACGCCACGCCCCTGATCCCGACCCAGTATTGGCAGCTCGAGCGAGCGCCCTGGCACCGGGGTCGCTGCGTCCTCGTCGGAGACGCGGCGCACGCCTCGGCTCCGACCTTGGCCCAGGGGGCTGCGATGGCGTTCGAAGATGCGTGCGTACTCTGCGAGCTGCTCGCGGAGGGCCGCGACGTGGAGCCCGTGCTCCAGGCCTTCGACCGGCGCCGCCGCGATCGGGTCGAGACCGTGCAGCGCGAGTCGCGCGCGCGCATGGAGGCCAATCGCAGCCTCGAGCCCGCGCGCCTCGAGCTGCGCAATCAGGTCCTGCGCAAGGTCGGCGCCTCACAGCTCACGGCGGCCTGGGGGCCGCTGATGGAACGCTCCCCTTAGTCCCGCTTCCGGAGTCACCCGCCATGATCACCCTCGTTCAGCAGTACTTCAGCGAGTCCGCACAGCGCTTCCCCGACAAGGTCGCGGTGGCCTGCGGGCGCGAGTCGGTCCGCTTCGGCGAGCTCGATCGCCGCACGAACGCGCACGCGCGCGCCCTCGCCCGCCGCGGTCTCGCGCGCGGCTCGTTCGTGCCGATCTTCATCAAGAAGAGCGTGAACGCGATCCAGTCGATCCTCTCGGTGCTGAAGGCCGACTGCGCGTACGTCCCGATCGACGTCACGACCCCGGCGCGGCGGCTCGAGGACGTCCTCGCCGCAACGCGCGCGCGGCTGGTGATCGTCGACGGCGAGAGCCTCGAGCGCTTCAAGGAGCTCTGCCCGCGCCACGCCGAGCTCGAGGTCGTGAACATCGACGAGCCGCCCGGCGAGTCCGACGCGCCGCTCGCGTATCGGAACCTCTCGATCGACGTGGCGTACGTGCTCTTCACCTCCGGCTCCACCGGGACGCCCAAGGGCGTGATGATCAGCCACGCGATGATCAAGGACTACATCGAGTGGTGCGTCGAGACCTACGCGCTCGACGACCGCGACGTGATCGCGAACCACGCGCCGCTCTACTTCGACAACTCCACGTTCGACCTCTACACCGCGTTCAAGACCGGCGCCCAGCTCCAGCTCGTGCCCGACGAGCTGAACGTGATCATGACGCGGATGATCTCCTGGATCCGCGAGCGCGAGATCACCACGTTCTTCTGCGTGCCGAGCGTGATGACGATCCTGCTGAAGTCGGGGAAGCTCGCGGCGGGCAGCTTCCCGAAGCTCCGGCACGTGATCGCCGCGGGAGAGGTCCTGCACCCCGACGTGCTGCGCCAGTGGATGGCGCTCTTCCCGCACGTCCAGTTCACCAACATGTACGGGCCGACGGAGATCACGGTGGACTGCACGTTCCACGTCGTGCGCGAGATGGGCGCGCGCGACGTGAGCGCGAACCCGATCGGCCAGCCGCGGCGCAACCAGGAGGTGTTCGTCCGGCGCGACGACGGGACGCTCAGCGACGAGCCGGGCGCGGAGGGCGAGATCGTCGTGCGCGGCGGCTCCGTGTCGTACGGCTATCTGAACGACCCCGAGCGCACGCGCGCCGCGTTCATCCAGAACCCGCGGCACGACCTCTTCCACGATCCTCTCTACCGCACCGGCGACCTCGCGCGGATCGCGGAGGACGGCGCGTTCCTGTTCCTGGGCCGCCGGGACCAGCAGATCAAGTACATGGGGAACCGCATCGAGCTCGGCGAGATCGAGGCGGTGCTGCTCTCGCTCGAAGGCGTGGTCGACGGGGTGGTCGTGTTCAACGACAGCCCGATCGCGGCGGAGAAGTGCATCGGCGCGCTGGTCTGCCTGTCGAACGGCGCGACCAAGGCCGCGGTGAGCGCGGCGCTCGCGGAGCGGCTGCCCGGCTACATGGTCCCGCGCAAGATCACCGTCGCGGGCGAAATGCCTCGCACACCGAACGGGAAGTCGGACCGGAAGGTCGCCTACGGGCTCGTCTTCCCGGCGACCTGAGCGATCCTAGACGCCGATCCTAGACGCCGAAGAACGTCTGGTAGATCGCGTTCACGTCGCGGATCGATTCCGGCTCGAGCGAGTCGGTGTCGACCTCGTCGCCGCGGATGTGCTCGATGAAGAGGATCAGCTCCACGACGTCCAGCGACGACAGGATCCCGTTCTCCATGATCGGCGTGTCGTCGGAGAGCGACTCCGGCTTCTCCTTCGCGCGGTTGACGATCCAGTCGCGAAGCTGTCGACGGACCTCGGACTCGCTCACGCGAGCTCCGGGACTTCAAGCAGGAGCCCCGTGTCGACGAGGTTCTGGAGGAACTTCTCGGAGCTCTTCTGGCGGTGCGCCTGACAGACCTTCGACGTGAGCGCGGCTTCGCGCGCGGCGTACGAGTCCGCCAGGCCCGCGTCGCGGTAGACGGCGGGGTTGTAGAAGTCGCGCCAGCTCGCGTTGGTGTACGCGACCAGCCAGGTCCGGAACGACTCGACCTCTTCCGGAGTCCAGTTCGGCGACGTGCGCTCCCAGACTTCCTGCAGGTACTTGCGCCCGAAGTGGACGTGGCGCGCCTCGTCGACGTGGTGCGTCCAGTTCACGTCGCGCACGATCTTCGGGAGCCGATCGTCCTGCCCCATGATGACGTTGTAGTAGTCGCTGAGCTCCTCGACGACGAGCACCTTCGCGAAGAACGCGACATCCTCCTCGCCGGCGGCGAGCTTGCGGGCGAACGGGATCTTCTTCTCGGGGTACACCTTGCCGAGGTAGCGCCGCAGGAAGCCGGAGAACATCATCATGTGCTTGTTCTCCTCGTCGAGGAAGTGGTGCATGTACTCGAGCACCCACAGGTTCTTCTCGAGCGTGTAGATGCGGTGGCTCATGCCCTCGAGCAGCGGCCGCTCGCCGTGGAGGATCAAGCTGAAGAAGCCCGCGAGCTCGTGGAAGGCGAGCTTCTTGCGCTGGGCTTCGCTCATCTCCTCCCAGACGTCGGTTCCGTAGAGCGACACCAGCTCCGGGGACATCGTCCATTCCGACGCGTCGAGCGTCTCGGGCCAGACGAGCTTGGTGGTGACGTCGTAGAAGAACTTCTGGGAAGCCCGCGTCAGCTTTCGAGCAACTTCTTCGGTGGTCCGCATGACTCTCGGGGGGCTCTGGTTTTCGGTCGGTCAGGTTAGATCCGGCGCCTGCTCGTGACAAGGCGGCGACCTGCCGCGTCTCCCATCGGCCGCGGCGAGCCTGGCATGAAGCCGCCCACGCGCCGAGCGCAAAACGCGTGCCGGGCCGAGCCCGCAGGCCGGCGACCTGCGGGTTCGTGAGGGTGCACTGTGCGAGAGCTCCCGCGGCGGATAGCTTGGAGCGCTTGAAGCTGCGCGTGAACGGCACCGTGCACGAGCTCGAGGTGGATCCCGAGACGCCGCTCCTGTGGGTGCTGCGCGACTCGCTCGGGCTCACCGGCACGAAGTTCGGCTGCGGCACGGGCGCGTGCGGCGCCTGCACCGTCCATCTCGACGGGGCCGCAGCACGAAGCTGCACCCTGCCGGTCGAAGCCGTCGGCGAGCGCGCGGTGACCACGATCGAGGGCCTCGCGCCCGCCGGCGCGCCGCATCCCGTGCAAGCGGCGTGGCTGGCCGAGCAGGTCCCGCAATGCGGCTACTGCCAGCCGGGGATGATCATGGCCGCGGCCGCGCTGCTCGCCGCCGTACCCGCGCCGAGCGACGCGCAGATCACTGCGCAGATCACCAATCTGTGTCGCTGCGGGACGTACCCGCGCGTGCGCCGCGCGATCCGGCGCGCGGCGAGGCGCGGCACGTGAGCGACCTCCTGAACCTGTCGCGCCGCGCGTTCGTGCTGGGCGGTGCGGCGCTCGGCGGCGGACTCGTGCTGGGCTTCGCGGTGCGCCCCCGCGAGGCGTCGGCCCGCGCGGCGCAGGGCGCGGTCACCGTGTTCGGGCCCTGGATCCGGATCGCCACCGACGGCCAGGTCACCTTGTGCGTCGAGAAATCCGAGATGGGCCAGGGCGTGTACACGTCCCTCGGGATGCTGCTCGCCGACGAGCTCGACGCGGACTGGGCGAGGGTCCAGGTGATCTTTCCGCCGGACGAAGGGCCGCCGAGCTCGTACTTCACCGGCATCAGCATGAGCGTGCGCAGCTCGTGGCAGCCCCTGCGGCGCGCGGGTGCGAGCGCGCGCGAGATGCTGGTCGCCGCGGCGGCCGCCGTCTGGAACGTACCTGCGGCGGAGTGCCGGGCCCGACACGGCCGAGTCGTGCACGGCGGGAGCGCGCGCGAGCTCGACTTCGGCGCGCTCGCCGAACGCGCCGCTGCGCTGCCCGTCCCCGCTTCCCCGCGTCTGAAGTCGCGCGCCGAGCAGCACCTCGTTGGCCGAGCGGTCCCGCGCGTCGATCTGCCGGCGAAGGTGGACGGCTCCGCGATCTTCGGCATCGACGTCGAGGTTCCTGGAATGCTCCATGCCGCGGTGCGGACCAGCCCCGCGTTCGGTGGCAAGCTCCTCGGCTTCGACGAGCCCGCGGCGCGTGCGTCATCCGGGGTGCGCGCGGTGGTGCCGATCCCGGACGGCGTCGCGATCGTCGCCGACTCGTCGTGGCAGGCGGCCCGCGGCCTCGACGCGCTCGCGCCGCGCTTCTCGAAGGGGACGTTGTCGAGCGCCGCGTTCTCGGCGCGCCTGCACGCAGCACTGGGCGAGCCCGGAACGACCGCCCTGCTTCGCGGCGATCCCGATGCGGCGCTGAACGGCGCCGCGGGCGTCGTCGAAGCGCGCTACGAAGTGCCGTTCCTAGCGCACGCGACGCTCGAGCCGATGAACGCCACGGCCCACGTCCGCGCGGACGGCTGCGAGATCTGGGCGCCGACGCAGGCCCAGGGCCTCACCCGCCAGCGCGTCGCCCGTCTTCTGGAGATTCCGATCGAGCGCGTGCGCCTCCACACCACACTGCTCGGTGGCGGCTTCGGCCGCCGCTTCGAGGACGACTTCGTCGTGCAGGCGGTGCTCGCTTCACGCGCCGTGGGCAGGCCCGTGAAGGTCCTGTGGTCGCGCGAAGAGGACCTGCGCCACGACTTCTACCGGCCGGCCTACGCGAGCCTGCAGCGCGCCGTGCTCGACCGCAACGGGATGCCGCTCGCGCGCACGCAGCGGATCGCCGGCCCGTCGCTCGAGGCGCGAGACTCGCCCGAGTGGCTGCAGCGCGCGGGCGGCGCGCTGCAGCGCCGCTTCGACGCGGGCATCCCTTCGGACTCGCTGCCCGGGTTCCTGCGCGGCCGCGTGCCCGAGTGGCTGGGCGCGCCGATCTCGCGCGCCGCGGTCGATGGGTCGGAGATGCGCAGCTACGGGATCCCGAGCCAACGGATCGAATACGCGCTGGTCGAGTGCCCCGTGCCGGTCGGGTTCTGGCGCTCGGTCGGTCACTCGCAGAACGCGTTCTTCTCCGAGTGCTTCATCGACGAGCTCGCCGCCGCCGCAGGGCGCGACCCGCTCGACTATCGGCGCGCGCTCCTGGCCGAAGCGCCACGCGCGCGGGCCGTGCTCGAGCTCGCCGCGGACCGCGCGGGTTGGTCGCGCGCGGCGCCACCCGGCCGCGCGCGCGGCGTCGCGTTCCACGAATCGTTCGACACACTCGTGTGCCAGATCGCGGAGATCTCGCTCGACGCGGACAAGCGCCCACGCGTGCACCGCGTGGTTTGCGCGCTCGACTGCGGCAGCGTCGTGAACCCCGACACGGTCGCGGCGCAGATGGAGGGCGCGATCGTGTTCGGGCTCAGCGCTGCGCTGCACGGCGGCATCGAGCTGCGCGACGGCGCGGTCGTGCAGACGGGCTTCCACGATCAGCCGCTCGTCGGCCTCGCGGATTGCCCGGAGATAGAAGTGCACCGGATCGAAAGCGATGCACCGCCGGGTGGGGTCGGCGAGCCCGGCACGCCGCCCATCGCGCCGGCGGTCTGCAACGCGCTCTTCGCGGCGGGCGGCGAGCGGGTACGCAAGCTACCTCTGCTCGCCGCTTCCCGCTGAGGGAGATCGAGCATCGCGACCTTGCTGCGCAGCTTCGCGGTCGCGCTCGGGCTGGCGCTGGGCGTGGCGGGTGCGGAGCTCGCGCTCCGTGTGCTCGCGCCTCAAGAGAGGTCCTGGCTCGAGATCTACCGCGCAGACCCCGCCCCGCCGTTCGTCTCGCTCGCGCCGGGCGTCGCGGTCACGATCGAGACCCGGGAGGGGCGCTGGCACGTGTACACCGACGCTCGCGGGCGCCGCGTCGGACGGCCGCCGGCGGACGCCGGCGGAAGGCCCGAGCTGCTCGTGCTCGGTGACTCGTTCGCGCTCGGCCACGGCGTCGAGTACGAGCAGAGCTTTCCCGCCCGAGCCGCGGACCTGCTCGGGTTCGCGGCCGTCGACACGGGCGTGCCCGGCTACGGTCCCACGCAGTACCGGGAGGTGCTCGAGTCGCTCCTCGCGTCGGGCGAGCGACCGTCGGCCGTGGTGGTCAGCCTGTTTCTCGGGAACGACTTCACGGACTGCGTGTCGAAGCCGAGGCTCCAGGTCGTCGATGGCACGCTCGTCGAAGGCGCGAGCGCGTGGCTCGGGTGGCTCGTGCGGAACCTCCACACGGCTCGCCTGATCGGCCGGGTGTACCAGCGGCTCGCCGCGTCGGAAGACGCCCTGTTCCGCGACGCGTCCTGGAAGCGAGAGACGCTCGCACGCGCGTACGCGACCTTCGGCGAGGAGCTCGCGCGCATCGCGGAGCTCTGCCGCGAAGCACGCATCCCCGTTCTCGCGGTCGTGATCCCCGCGAAGGCGAGCCTCGCGCCGCCGGCAGAGCCGAGTGCGAGCGCGCCCGATCTCGCGTTGCCCGCCAGGAAGGCGGCGCTCGCGCTGGAGACCGCGGGCATCGCGTACGTCGATCTGACCGAGCCGCTGCGCGCGCTGGGTCCGGCCGACGCGTACCTCGCCCGAGACGGGCACCTCACGCCGCGCGGCAACGAGGTCGCGGCCGAGGAGATCGCGCGCGCGCTTCGCGTTCAGCTCCGCGAGGCGACCTCGCCGTAGAGCTCGAGCATGCGATCGAGCTTCCGCTCCCAGTCGTAGGTCGAGATGACCTTCCGTCGCCCCGCCTCTCCGAGCGCCTGCCGCCTGCCATCGTCGCGCGCGAGGGCGGACATCGCATCGCGGAGATCGCGCGTGAACTCCACACGCTCGCGCGGCTCGACGAGAATCCCGCAGGTCTCGTCGAGGTAGTCGGCTGGCCCGCCCCAACGCGTGGCGATCACGGGCAGGCCGATGGCCATCGCCTCCAGCACGACCGCGCCGCCGCACTCGCGCAAGCTCGGCAGCACCAGCGCGTCCATCTCCGCGAGCCGCCGGGCCACCTCACCCTGCTCCAGGAACCCGTGGAAGGTCACGCGCTTCTCGAGACCCAGCTCGCGCGTGAGTCGCTCCAGCGCCGCGCGCTCCTCGCCGTCGCCGAAAATCTCGAGCGCCGGCGCACCCGCCTCGGTCATCTGCGCGAGTGCCGCGAGCAGCACGTCGACCGCTTTCAGCGCGATCAGCCGTCCCACGAACGCGAAGCGGATCGGCTCGCCTTCGGGGCGGGTCGTGCGCGCGCGCAAGCTGAAGCGGGACAGGTCGACGCCGTTCTCGGGCAGCTCGACGACCCGCACGCCGCGGACGGTGCGCGGCAACGCCGCGCGCGTGCGCTCGTTCGCGACGAGCAGGAGGGCGGCCCTGCGCTTGCCCGGGATCAAGCGATTCATGAGGTTCGCCGCGCGGCGGGCCGCCTGCAGAGCGATCCCGGGCACGCGGCCCTCCAGGTGCGACCAGGCGGGCGGGTAGTTCATGTCGCCGTTCATCGGCCCGATCACGACCGGCGCGCCGACGTCGAACATGGCCGAGGGCTGTCGCGGAGAGACGGGGATCGGTTCGTGGACGACGTCGACCTGCTTCTCGCGCACCAGCCTTCGGACGATCCGCCGCTCGAGGAGCTGCGTCAGCAGGTGGCTCGCCGCTCCCGAGGTCAGGCCCTCGACGCGCTTGGGGAGCCGGCTGGAGATCGCCCACAATCCCCGGTGAACGGGCATATCGCGGATGAAGTACAGGCGGTCTTGGTCGTTCGGGAAAGCGTCGCGGATCTCGTGCTCGACCCGCCCATGGCAGACGAGCCAGGCCTCGATCCCGCGCGCCCGGAGCACGCGGAAGTAGTGCAGAGGAAGGAACGCCTCGCCGCCAAAGGCGGCGGAGGCGTGCTCCGCGACGATCAGGATGCGCAGGCGCGCAGGTGCGATTGGCGATCGAGCTGGCATGGGCTGCGCTCCAGTCGGCCGGGCCCGACCCGCGCGCGCCAGACTAGCATCGGCTCGCTACTGCGGCGCGAGCAGGGTCGGCGGAGCCAACGCCGTCGTCGGCGGCCCCCCGCTAGCACAGACCGAGGCCCCGGCTTCGTTCGCACCGATGTCCCACGCGTTGTCGGTGCCGCCGGTCGCCGTTCCGCGGCATCCCGTGAAGGAGTCGCGGTAGACGTAGGCCTTGCGCGTGCCCGCTTCGGGGAAGGTGAAGCCGCGGTTGATCACGCTCGCGCGCGAGCCGCCGGAGCTCCGGATCCTGAACTCGTTGAAGTTCTGGGTCATCGACACCGGGCTCAGCGCGCAGGCGTCGTTCGTGCCCGCGAACGGGCAACCCTCGGCCGACGCGTTCAGGTGCAGGTTGTTCGACTTCAAGACGGATGCGCTCGCGCCCGTGTTGCCGGACGCGTCGGCGTCGTTCGTGTTGGGCGAGTTCACGTCGTAGAGCAGGTTGTTGCGGACACGATGACCGACAGCCGTGCCCTGCGCCCCAGTCA
>Ga0184615_10000415_pt1 | contig 23854 bp, 45 predicted proteins | sample PLM4_65_coex_FD_133134 | JGI IMG/M metagenome (GOLD analysis project Ga0184615, IMG submission 133134) | Groundwater sediment microbial communities from an aquifer in East River, Colorado, USA - PLM4_65_coex | ecosystem: Environmental > Terrestrial > Soil > Riparian zone | place: USA: East...
AGTGCCGATTCGCATTCGCTCATCGTCCCTCGCGCCCTACGGCACCAGCACCCTGGTTGTCAACAACTATTTCAAATGGGGATCTGTGCTAAGCACAGTAAATTCCGTCCGTCAAGCGCTTTTAATCCGAATCGCGAACCGGGTTGACCCCCGGCGCCGTAATAAGTAGTGTTCTAACCGCTTGATTGGGTGATTGATTCCGGGGTGGGGTGAAGGGTGACGAAAAAGCGGGGCCGCAAGGCTCACGCTCCGCGTGCACGCATGCGCGCGAAGCCTGCCATTCATAAACGGGTGCCGCGCAAGTCCGCGTCGCGCCCCCGACTCCAGCCCCCTCGAAAGAAGCGCTCCCCACCAAAGCGGGCGCCTGTCAAGCCCCGTATCAAGGCGCCGGCTCGGCGCACCCCCACTCCTTTATATAGTGCCCGTCCGTCGCGCTGGGTCTCCCAGGTCGGCGCACAGTCGCCGATCGCGGCCGATCCGGCCCGTGCGTCCGATTACCTGGCGGCCAAGCGTCGCGAGGTGATCGATAACGTGCGCCGCGCGTTGCAAGGCGAGGCCGGGTCACCTGACATTGTGGGAACGGATGGGCGCATTCCCGGATTACGCGCGGTGTACCAGGGATTCACAGCGGAACGTGGTTTTGATTTGCGAAAAGTGGAGCGCTGGCCCAAGCGCCGACTGGAGCAGGTGTTAGAGGCCGCGCGCGAGTTGCGTTATCTGGCCTCTACCCCCTTTAAAATCGTCAAACCAAAAAATAAAAAACAAAAACGCACGCTCCAGCATTTCACGCTCCAGGCTCATCCGCGCCAAAAACAATACATCGTTCACGTTGAGACTCCAAACTATCAAGTGGAGTTTTCTACGGATGAAGGCTTGCAAATCCGCAAGGGACGGTACAAAGCGCGTCTCTGGCTGTTCGCCGATTACAACAATGATGAGCAACCGTCCACGCAAAACGAATTCATCGAAGCCACGCAACGCATGCTTCCAGACATGCCCGATTGGGGTTACTTCAGTTTGTGGAGTAGTTCGACGGGTGTGATTGGCGCCCCTCAGCCAAAAGAATCGCTCATCCGCGCGTTGCTGCAATACTTCGCGGAGGGCGATTCGTTTTCGCCCGAAAAGTTTGACGAGATTATGGATATTTTACAGGGATGGATTTTGCAAGGTGACGAGGAAGAAGCCGAACGCGTGCGCCAGGCGCGACAGAAACGTCGCGCGGCGCGTAACAAGTGGAAAGAGAAACAACGAAAGAGACGTCGCCGATTACTCGGGTTGAATAAATGACAGCTATGTGGGGTGAGCACATGAGCGGAGCACACTTAGAGCAACTCGCGCCAAACCATTGGTCTCTGACAGGGATTGACGGTCGCGTATTGGATATTGAGCGAAAAGAAATAGGCGCGCGTGCGCGCTGGATTGTGGAACACGAAGGGGAGGAATGCGGGGCATGGTGTAACTGTGCGCTAGCGCTCGCCCAGGCGTTTAGCCTTGTGACGACTAATAAAAATCCCGGTTGATACGTTCACCTTTCTGACGATCGGGTGACGTGTCACCCGCACCCGCTTTTGGGTGTTGACAATGGTTAGTGGGAAAAAGACGTCGTATTGTCTGGACCGTGGATGCGGAAACGGATCCGTTTTTGCGTGGTCGCGTGCCTCAGCCGTTTATATGGGGCGCCTATTGCGGTGAAAACGAGCAGGGGCAGGAGGAATATTACGAGTTCGCGACGGTGGCGCAACTTGTGGAATTTTTCCGTTACAAGTCTGTTGTGGTGTACGCTCATAACGGAGGTAAGTTTGATTATCATTATTTACGTGATGAACTGAATTCCGATGAGCCGATCATGGTCATTAGTGGTCGGCTCGCCAAATTCAAAATAGGCGAATGTGAGTTCCGAGATTCGTTAAATATTTTCCCAAACACCCGTCTAGAAGATTTTGGCGGGAAAATAAAAATTGATTACAGCAAGTTCGAGGCCGACAAACGATCGGACCCGAATATTCTGGCAGAGATAAAGCGCTATCTAAAACAGGATTGCGTATTGCTTTGGGATACCGTCGCGAGATATCGGCGGGAGTACGGCACCGCGCTAACTCAAGCTGGCGCATCGATGCGCTATTGGGAGAAAATGGCGAAGACGGACGCGCCCCGTCAGACCAAAGCGCAACACGACCGGTACAAGCCACATTATTACGGGGGTCGCGTCCAGTGTTTTGAATCCGGGAACCTCTCGACTACGTTTTCCGTTGCGGATATCAATAGCGCCTATCCGGAAGGGATGTTGTGGAAGCACCCCATATGCCCCGAGGCGCAAATCCTAAGCACGCTCCCGCCTATGGATAAGATTGCCCAATGTCTCATCACGCTGGACGCGACATCGCGCGGAGCGCTTCCCTGGCGCGACCCCGAGACCAGCGAACTCTTTTTTCCGGACGATGAGCACGGAAACCGCAAGCGGTTGCGGACGTACAAAATCACCGGTTGGGAGTTCCTGGCCGGGTTGGAGTTGAATGCGATCGAAGTGAACCGCATTCGACAGGTTCACTACTTCCCGCAAACGATTTCTTTCCGCGACTACATAGAGCATTTTTATAACCTGCGAGAAGAGGCGCGGTTGCGCAAGGACATTGCGGGGCGTACCTTTGGTAAGTATTTCATGTGCGGGTTGTACGGGAAGTTTGGCGCCAACCCGGAAAACTATGCAGAGTATGTGATTGCCACGGATGAATCGCGCGCGGAGTGGCATGCGAAGGGGTATCGGGATTATAAACCGTGGGGTGACCGCTTTTTACTGGAGCGTAAGCCTCTAGAGGACGAACTAAATGACCTTAACGGTAAGTGGAGATTCTACAACGTCGCGACGGCGGCCAGTGTCACCGGGTACGTCCGGGCAAATTTGTTTCGTGCATTGTCAGCTAGCGCGGGGGCGATCTATTGCGATACGGATTCGATCGCGGCGCGAGACGTCGGGAAACTCGCATTCGGCACTAAACTTGGGCAGTGGAAACATGAAGGTACTTTTGATCGTTACTCGATCGCGGGGAAAAAGCTCTATGCTTTCCATCATGCCGGGGCCGCCGAGGAATACGACCCGGACGAAAAAGACAACCCAACGTGGAAAGTCGCGAGCAAAGGGGTCAATTTCGGCAAGCTCGCGGACGGCCCGTCGCGGATTAGTGCAATCGCGGCGGGTGGGGAGATTAATCACGAGCCGGAAGTCCCCACCTATTCGATAATCCGATCCGCGCCGGTGTTCATCGGCCGCACGATTAGGCACACCGCTAAAGATATTCGGATTGCTCCGGAAGCGCTCCCCGCGTAGAATTCCGCGCGCTGATTGACCCACTACGTTTTGGAGAATTTTAAAATGTCTACACTCGCGACCGCTGCCACTCTCCCGTTCACCCCCAAGCGCGTCAAACTGCTGACCCGTCCGCTCATGCGGTTTGCCGAAGGAGTCCCGTTGTATGTGTTCATGGAAAGCGCGATCTACATCGGCAAGGAAATGAAGGCCGACACGACCGAGGACAAGAAGAAAAAGGAACCCGCGCATTTGGCGGAGGTGATCGACCTGGCAACCGGCGAACAAGCGCAAATCATCGTCTCGGCGGTACCGCTGTCGGTGTTCGAGGAAAGTTACAAGGACCATTCCTACATCGGCAAGTGTTTCGCGATCACGAAACTCGCGCGCCAGGCGGGGAAGCAGTATTTCGGATTCAGCGTGGAGGAAATAGAAGCGCCGACCCCGGTCATTGCGAAGAATGGCGAGACCGCGCGGGCCGCTCATGCGGCGAAAGTCGCGGCGGCCAAGGAGGCCGAAGCCGCTAAAGCGGTAACCCCGGCCGCCTCTCCAGCGCCTGGCGCTGCTCCCAAAAAGTAATCGCGTAACTCACGCGATCCCCCGGAGGCCGGCGCGGACTGCCCACGCGCCGGCCTTTTTATTTTTTACTCTTTTATATAGGTGACGCATGCATCCATTACACCGGGACGGCGGACGCGCTTGCGGCCGTTGTGTTTTTTGTGTGGAGTTCATCCGCAAGGGGGAAATAAAAGGAAGTCTCCAGTGTCGCAAGGGGCCGCCGTCCGTGGTCGCGATTCCGGCCGGTCGGGATGCGAATGGAAATCCCCGGTTGTCGCTCATGTCGGTCCCGCCTCCCGTGCCGGAAAATCATTGGTGCTATGAGTTCAGGGAACTACTCCTAGGCGAATCGCGTGACGTGATGAGCGAAAACACGTTCATCCCCCCTCCCGCCGCGAACGGTTGAGGCGTATAAAGAGTGTCGCGCGCCGTGTCCACCCCCACGGCTTCGCGACGGGTCTTTAACGGCTGTTTGACGGTTGCCCACGGCAACCAGGGGTGATTCTGTGGCAACGACCGTACTGAATGAGGCCGGAATAGACGATCGGCCGCCCACCACTCAGGTCGATACGCCCGAAGCGTTCGCGCGCGAGCAACTCCAGCAAAATGAAGCCGACGTTATCCAGGGTTTGCGCGAGTTGGAGCGTGCGGAGTCCGTTAAGTGGCATGTGTACCGGATTGGCGACCCCGATCCGGGGCGCAACGGGTTTTTGGTGACTTGGGGCACCGCGCAACTGTCCCAGGAAAATTTGCGGGATCACTTCGGGAGCGGAAATTATCGGGTGCGCGGTCATTATCCGAATGGAACGTTCGCGACCCAGCGGGATATCCCGGTGGCGGGGGATGCGCCGCGCCGTGCGCTGGCCGCTCAACACGCAAGCTCCGCGCCAGCCCAGACCGATGTCGCCTCTATTCTGTTGATCATGGATCAACGCGCGGCCACGGCTCGCGCGGAAAAGGGCGCGTTTTGGGAAAAATTAGCGCTTGCGATCGGTCCACTCGTCGCGCCTCAATTGGTGGCGATGCTTCAACCCAAAACAGGAGGGGTCACCGAACTCGTGCAAGGGTTGGCCGCGCTCAAACAGTTGCAACCCGAACCGGCTTCAGGCATGAAGCAGATGACGGAAATGATAGAATTCGTTCGTAACCTTGACGGCGGCCATTCGCGCGGCCCCGGAGAAAAAGGCCCGTGGGACGCTTTGACGGAACTCGCCCGAGGCGCCGGCCCACACTTGGGGACCGCCTTGGAACGCTTGCAGATGAACGCGGGGAAAGGTGGGGCCTCCATTTTCTCGCCTCCGCCGAGTTTTGCGCCTGCGGTGGCCCGATTCCCGTCACCTGCGATTGCCACGGGTGTCGGCTCTGCTTTACCTGCGGGGGTCGCATCGGATCCCACGACACCCTTACCGATGGACTTCCCTCCGCCGATTATTTCGCCGACTTCACCGACGACCCCCCGGACAAGTGGTGATCCTGCGGACGGCACTTCCGCAGGACAGGCGATTGAGAGTGACCCTATGCAACTGGCGCACCTTAAACTATTGCCGTTCCTACGCTCGCAAACGGAATTTTTGCTCGTGAAGGCCGCACGCAACGCGGATGCGGATTTATACGCGGACCTGTTGCTCGACAACATCCCGGACGGGGTGGCGCCTGAGATTCTGCATGAATTTTTGGCGCGCGAGGATTGGTGGGCAATGCTCCAGCACTTCGATGCGCGGGTGAGTAATTACCCTGGCTGGTTCTCTCAGTTGCGCGACTCGTTACTGGCCGCGCTCAAGCCACAACCGATCGAGAGGGACGACCCGTGATAGCAGGCAACACTCCGGCGCCGTGTCTGATTTGTAAAAATCCCAATGTGTGCGCCCGCGAGCACAACATTGGAAGCGAAACAGTCTATACGGAACTCCAGTGTTTGATGTGTGGCGCGGGAAGCAATATCCATTTACCACTCACTCCCGCCGTGATGGTCTGGAACGATCAACCGCGCAAGTCGGATACGGAAGTGTTGCGTGAAGAAATGCGCGCGGTTCGCAATGCGAGCGCGACGCGCCTGGAGCGCATGGTGAACGCTCTATTGTCCTCGGGTCGCGTGCCGTTCTCGCATGATGAACACGGCAATCCGTTGGAGATTCCGCACACCTTGCCGGACATGGCGGAGAGACAAGTGGGCTACGCAAAATTGCTGTGCGCAGCACTGGAACGCGCCGAATCCGACGAGGCCGGACGATGAACTATAGAGAGTTGTTGCTCGGGTGCGGTCACTCACGACTTAAGAAAATGTGGTTGCCGGATGAGCCGGTGGAAACACAACGGGTGTGGCGAAACCTGACAACCCTGGATTATAACGAACTCGCCCAGCCAGATGTATTGTGTGATTTGAACAAACTTCCGTGGCGCGGAAATGTGATCAACGATCGCACGAATTCGAGCGACTATTCCGATCGGTTGGCGCTTGACGCGCCGTTCGATGAAATTCACGCGTACGAGGTTTTAGAACATCTGGGATCGTTGGGAGACCATCAAGCTTTTTTCGCTCACTTCACAGAAATCTGGCGGTTGTTGAAACCTGGCGGACACTTGCTAGCGACGGTCCCGTCTCGTTATTCAGCCTGGTTGTGGGGTGACCCCTCGCACCGTCGCGCGATTCTCCCAGAAAGCTTGATGTTTCTGGATCAATCGATCTATCTGCAAAATTTGCGTGACCCGTCCTCCCCGATGTCTGACTTTAGAAACATCTATCGCGCGGATTTCGAGAAAGTGTATTGCTACGATAGTCATACGCACACCTCTTTTATTCTCAAGGCGATCAAACCGTCCCGGTGGGTGGTATGAATATCTGGCAATGTGACCAACAAAATTGCGACCGCTATGTCATCGGATGTGGAAGCGCGATCGGGTTGCGCGCGATAGGGTGGTATTTCGAGCGCGGTCCGGTGATCTATTGCCCAGAGCACCACCCTAACGACGGCATCAATGGCGCGGAAAGCTCGGCTAGAACGCCGCAAATAATCATCGGCGCGAAGGAATTATAAGAACAAGGATGAACGCGCCGCAATTAAAAACGGGACGACATGAGATTGTCTGTCTGAGGTGTGGAACGCATTTTAATGCGGTACCGATAAACGATTCCAGACGGCCACGCAACGGACATACGCTGATTGACAACATGGATCGGTGCTGGATTTGCGCACCACGCGGCATCCTTGCCATGTACGTTTTACCGACTCGTACTCCAGAGGGTTCAGACAATGATTGATTTAGTGAGTGACGATTCAAAAGTAGTCGAGCCGGCGAAACGCTTCACGGTTCCGCCGCGCAATCTCTCGAAAGTCGATCCGCGAAAAATTCTGGTGTCGATCCCCACGCATGACGGGCGCATCTGGGCCGGGTGTGCCGGAGGAATCTCGCAATGCGTGGCCGCGCAACGCTTTGGGAATTTTTACTTCCACGCGGGCGGTTCGTGTATCAACCATGTCCGCAACCAAATGGCGTCGATCTTTTTGAAAAGTCAGAGTGAGATACTGATTTGTATCGATTCGGATATCGAGTTTACGGTGCAGGACTTTGACTTTTTGATGTCTGGGCCGGAAATGATTGGAACCGCGCTCTACTTGAAAAAAGTCGAGCGCTATCTGCCGGTGACGTACGGCATGGGGTTCGTCCGCATCGATCGACAGGTCTTTGAGATATTGGATCAATTGGTAGATGACACGGGACGGCCGATGGTCGCGGAGTATTACGAAAACGGTCACATCGAAAAGGACTACTTCCGCACGGGCGCGTCTTCGGATGCGCGTTGGATGGCGGAGGATTTTGGATTCTGGTCGCTGGTGCAGCTGGCAGGCATCACACCCCAAATCGAAAAGCGTACGCGGCTCAAGCATTGGGGGATGAAATCGTTCAATTACGTCGGAGACGTGGAACAAGGCAGCGCACAGTGACACGAACACAACTCGATGAAAGTTTCGCAAGGCTGCCTAGCGAGTGGGACGGGTGGAGCAATGCGACGGAAGTGGAGCGAATGGATTTTGCAAAGGCCATGCTAGACAGACACTATGGGCTCAACGCGTTACAAACCGCGTTCGAGTGGTTTTTGATCGGCTATCGCTGTGAGGACTGAACCATGCCCCGCGTTATTTTAGCGACTCCGCATCCCTCGATCCTCAAACGAGCCTTCATGTTGGGAACCGTGTGCGCGGCAGGTGTGGGAATTGCAGTTTTTATTTTGCTACATTTTTTCGGCAATTCGTAGCGTTTCACGCGTTTGCGTTGTGTCCTCTATTTGACATTAATTCTTTTTAAGGCGTAGGCTCGACGCCTCACGTCACCGCTCGTTAGCACCCGCGCGGCGCGCGTGTCGCTATGCAGAGGGATAGAGCGCAAGCCATTCCGTTCAAACTCGGGGAAATTCCCTCGGGGATTGCCGGCGTGAAAGCGACGCTGCAAATCATGGTGCGATTGCGCCAGGAATATAAAACCGATCCGAATATTGTGCGCTTTGCGGGCGACACACTTCAACAGTGTGGCGTGCCGGAAAAAGATTACATTGCGGAAGTCAAATGTTTGCAGAATTGGGTCCGCGATAATGTTCGCTACGTGCGCGACGTGCGTGATGTGGAAACGATTCGCACGCCACCGGAAATTTTGCGCGGTCTCTCTGGGGATTGCGACGATAAGTCGCTCTTACTCGCCACGCTGTTAGAGGCGGTCGGTTTCAGAACCAAATTCGGCGCGATTGGCGTACGCGGCGGAGGCTACTCGCATGTACTTGCGTTCGTGGTACTCGGGCGCGGCGGTCCCCTCCCCCTCGAAACCATTGTGCCAGGTGTTGAACCGGGTTGGTTTCCGCCCGATGCCACCCGCATCATGTGGAGCGACTAATGCTGCGCATGGCACTGTCAAGAGGATGGAACTAATGACGCAATCCGTTTTTAAGCGACCCGCGCCGATTCGCGCGCCCGCGCCGATGCAAAGCGCGACGTACATCACGTATACGAACGCGGGTCGCGCAATGACCGCGCCCGCGCGCTACATGGGTTCTCAGTACGACAATCCCGGCCGTGTCGCGCCGACTCGCGCGCAACTCTACCGGTCGCGAGTACACTTGGGATCACTGGCCGCGACGGCGGCGAATTTGCCGCCCGCGTTGATCGCGCAAGTCGCGCGTACCGGATTCATGGCGGGCGTGGTCCCGCCGTCGCGCGGCCTGTCGGGACTCGGGCTAACCGCCACCGGTCAAGCGAGTTTGATCGGCGCCGGGTCGAGCCTGGTCAAAACAAAAAATCCGGTGGTCGGGAGCGCGGCGAAAGGCGCCTCCCTGGGCGCCTCGGTCGGGAGCGTGGTTCCGGTGCTGGGAACCGCGATCGGTGCGGCGGTCGGGGCGATATTGGGCGCGATCGGCGGCGCGTTCATCCATCAGAAAATTCCCGAAGCGAAATTGTTTGACGAGTGGCGAAAAATCGCCGGATCGAAACGCGGCATCGAATTGGACAATCAGTTTCGCAATGGGGCGTTCACAGGATTTTTTCGGATCGGCGGAAAAACGACGTGGCCGCCTAAAGTCGCGTACGGTCAGAAAGGCGATTCAAAGTTTCTGGATGACATGGCCGCACAAATTGCCGCCGCAATTAAAAACGGGTCGATCGGCGCGAACGATGACGCGACCAGCATTTTTGAAAAAGTGGTGAAACCCTGGACCGCGACGATGGGAGGAAATTGGGAAAATGGTCCCGCCGATTGGGTGAACTGGCAAAAACAGGCGGTCATCGGTCAAATAGACGCGTACATCTATGATCAACCGATTGTCTCCACCGGTTACACCACGTCGCGCAAGGCGAATCCCTCTATTGCGGATGTCGTGGCCTCATTGCCGTCCGCAGGACAGCCGCCTGTTTCACAACCGGCGCCGAGTACCGGCGCGCCGTTGCCTGTCGCACCTCCGCCCGTGACGACCGCGCCCGCGCCAGCGCAACCGATCCCACTTCCCGTGGGACCGGCGCCGACCCCCGCCGTGCCGGCGCCGGTTGTGAACCCGACCACCACGGGGGCGAATGTGGACGTATCGGGTCTCGTCGCCGCACTGATGGCGCAAGGCGCGACACAGCAGCAAGCTTTCGCGGCCGCGTTACAAAGTTTGGCGGCCAGGGGTGTGACCGCAACGCCTGCGATCCAACAACAAGTCGCCGACCAAGTGTCGAGCGCGGGCGCGGGCGGCGCCCTTCCCGCCTGGGCGGTCCCTGCGGGACTGGCGCTTCTAGGATTGAGTTTCGTGATGGCACGTCCCTCTAAACCCAATGCGGTCCGCAGGACATGAGCGCGCAAAAACAAGTTGCCTCGACGTTGTTGGCCGCCTGGCTGGCCGACAATCACCCTGACGTGTTTCAAAATCTCGCGATCATGGGAAATCCGACCGGCGCGCCCGTATCCGTGAACCTCGCGCCGCCGGGTCTTGCGGGATTCACCGACACGCTGTCCTCGATTTGGGGAAGCGTGACGAGTGCGGCCTCGACGGTTGCGAGCGGATTGTCGACCGCCGTACAAAGTGTCGGGAATTTTCTGGCAACACCCGGCGGGCAGTCCGCGCTCCAGGCGATTGCGCTCGCGAAGTATGGAAACGCCTCCGCACCCTCTAGTGTGATCCAAACACAATTGGCGCGCGCCGATGCGGGACAAACTCCCGCACCGATTCAAACCGTTTACGATCCGCGCACGGGAACCTATGTCCCGGTGCTCACACAAACGAATCAGGCTGGTCAGACCTATCAAACGCCCCTCACCCCGTACGCGTTGAGTTCGCTACAACCCTCATTCATTGACAAGTATGGAATGTGGATCGCGGGCGGCGCGTTGGCATTGGTGGGTTTCAGTCTCGTGCTTCGGAGGAATTAGCTATGCAAAAAGAATTACGCATCACGGGACCGAAAGGATATCTCGTGTGGCTCGCCCTGAATCAACCCGCCGTCTATCAAAAGGTACGCGCGGAGTTGATAAAAAAGTTGCCGCAGAATTTGAGCGGTCTCGGGTACGTGGCAAGCGACCCCACGTTGGTGACGATCGGACTCGATCCGTCGCTGGTGAAAGACCCCGTGATCAATGCCGCGCCACAAGGGGCGTCCTCCACATGGAGCGACACACTCAAGAATATCGTGTCGGCGATTGGCATTGGCTATGCCACGAAAAAGCAAATCGACAGCCAGGCCGAGTTGAATCGGATTCAACTCGATCGCGTGCGCCAGGGGTTGCCGCCGATGAATGTCGACCCGGCCACGATGGGACTGACGACCGCCTCCGCGTCGATCGGTTTTTCGAGTGGCACGCAGAAAATGTTGATGTTCGGCGGCCTCGCATTTTTAGGGGTATGGTTGTTGACGAGTCTGCGCGGGGGACGCGCGGCTCACTCTTAGAGTTGCGGTGCGCAGCACATGGATACGAAAGAAATTGTTTTGCTGGGCGCGGCGGGTGCCGGTCTCTATGTTTTATTCAAAGGAATGAAACAGTTTCAGAAAGGCACCGATTACGTCGCGGAAGGGATCGCAAAGCTTTATCTCAAAATGACCCTGGCGCCTCCGGTACAGGTGCTGGGAAACGTGCTGTTTCCGAATGGCACTAAGGTGCCGTTGTCACAACTGGAGATTCGAACCGACTCCGCGCACGACGTTTTTACACGTTTCCAGGGAAACATTTATCAATTGCAACCGAGCAACGCGCAAGGTGATTGGCCTGCCACATTGAGAACATGAAGAAAAACCCGTGCGCTCCGCGACCGCTCACACGCCAGGAAATAGAGGCGGCCGGTCGCCTGCATCTGGCGTTCCGGGATGAGCCGGCGCGCGGTACTAAATCGATGACGATTGATTTCCCGCGCGCGGTCGTGAATATGGGTCAAGTGGACTTCATTGGCTACACGACGAAACAAGCTGGAAAAAAAGTTTCTTACCGCCACGACTTCGCGGCGGGTTCGCGACCCTTGCTGTTAGCCTCTACAAAACAAGGTCAATTGATACTGATTGGACGGTTTCGTGTGACGGGCCGTGGAGTCGTTGACCTAGATGAGCAGCGACGAGAGATTGACGACCGATATTTTAAAGAGTAAGTATGCTGCGCATGGCATCTTAGAAAATGCCGCACGCAGTGCCCCCGGCCGCATTATTTGACGGGGGTTAGTTAACGGGTCTCATGCGGTGACTCGGCTATCAGGAGATACCTGTATGCCCGAGCCTATTCTGTTGTTGAACCCGCGCCGCAAACACAAGCGCAAGAAAAATTCCCGCCATCGTCGCCACCATGCGCGACGCGCCAAGAATCCGCGCGGCTATCACGTTCGCCGCCGTCGCCGCCGCAATCCGCGCGGTCGGGGATTTGGTGGAATCCGCACCATGTTGTCTCCGATGGGAATCGCGAAAGGCGTGATCATTCCGGCCGGCATCGGCGGACTCGGCGCGATCGGCCTGGATATCGCGCTGGCGTACTTGCCGGTTCCCGACACGCTCAAGACCGGCTTGCCGGCGACGATTACCAAACTGCTCGCGGCGATCGGTCTCGGGTGGGGTTTGGGGAAAGTCATCGGCAACGAGAAAGGGAAGTTGATCACGCTGGGCGCGGTCACCGTCATGGGATACCAGTTCCTGCGGGATCAGGCAAAGACCGCGCTCCCGAATGTCAAAGGACTCGGCGGTTACGCGGATTACGTGGATTACTCACTGACCCAGGATCGAGGGGGCGTTGGCGCGTACATGGCGCCGCGTCTCGGCTTCATTTCGCCCGCCCCGATGGTCGGCGCCGGTTCCGGCATGGGCGCGTACATGTCTCCGGATTTGGTCCCAAGCGCGGGCGTCCACGGCGGCTTCGACTGGAATTCAGGCGACGGCATGTAGTGCTGCGCACGGCAATTAACCAGAATTTTTCTTGGGAAATGCCGTGCGCAGCACGAGATATTTTGTCGGGTCAGAGCAGTTTGGGGTGAGTGACCGACGATCGAGAGTTGAGGGGTGACGTGCTGCGCACCGCATCGTTAAAATGCGGTGCGCAGCACACCGGGTAACCGCTAGCTGCTAGCTGGCAACTCCAGTCCCGCGCGGTGTCGAGCAACTGTGCATCGCGCGGGACTTTTTTCTCAAACAATAAAAGTTGCGACTCTGTCAATAACACGGTTGAAAACCTGTTGCGTGGTCCGGCTCATTTAAAACACCGGCACGCGGAGGATTTCAAAAATGATGGGCCGTCCTGTATTGAATCGAGACCAACTTCTTAACCATAGGGTTGGCGTTCCGGGGCAGAGTGACGTGATATGGGGACCGTTGTACGATTTCAACGCGTACCCGTCCGCCGGCATCCTGAACCTTACCTTTTTCACCGCGCCGGTTGGCAACGGAACCAGTTCCGCGCCCAACGTCGGCGCGGGTCTGGCGAAAACTCGTTTCGACACCAACATGACCGTCCAGGGTCAGTTGACGAAAGGAAACGAGTTTTACATGACCGGCATAGAATCGCTGTTCTATCCCGGCGTGAACAACTCCACTGCCACACCCTTCGCGATTCTGCCCGGTCGCGGGTCGGTCGCGCTCGCTGGGGTCGGCGCATTCGTCAACGATGTGTGGGAACTCGGCGCCTCGGGACTCGTGACGTTCACCGTGGGAACCGATCGAATCTATGTTCAGGACGGACCCTTGAACATGTTCCCGCCGGTCACGCGTCTCGCGCTCCAAGCCGCTGTCGCAACCACCAACGATTGCGATTCCGCCGCGACGTCGGTGGTGGAGGAAATCGCCTATGCGGTGTGGAGTGGTGAGCCGTACACCCTGGTGCCGCTCTACATCGAAAGCAACCAGAGTTTCACCGCGACCATCACATGGCCTGCGTTGATTCCCCTTCCTTCCACTGCGATCGGCCGCATCGGCTTGCGCGCTCGCGGCTATCTGGTTCGCCAAGCGACCTAGGTGCTGCGCACGGCATCTACAAGATAGTGTCTAGACGGCTGCGCACGGTATTTAAAAAATGCCGTGCGCAGCACCACAGTCCCGGCGCCAGAGGGACAAAGGGTGAGTGAAAAATGCCTCCGATGCCACAAAGCGGGCAAGGTCTCCCGGCACGCGGAAACGCGACGCCAAACGACAACAATCTCTACATCGCGCGGAATTTCTACACCTACGAGGCCGATACGCCCGCCGCGCTAGCAGCGGCGGGTGCCGCGCAATACACGTTCAACATAGCCAAGGACAGCGATTTTTTCTGGACGAAATTCACCGCGCACGCGGTCGTGGGCGGCGCGGCGACCACCGTATCGGCGGAACAATTGCCCGAGGTGACGATCCTGCTCACGAACTCCACCAACGGGCGTCAGTACATGAATGCGCCGGTTCCGTTGGCGAGCATGAGTGGCAGTGGTCGATTGCCGTTCATTCTTCCCATCGCCACGTTGTGGGAAGCGCTCACCACCATTCAGGTCACCTTGGCCAATCTAGGCAACGCGGACTACTCACAACTGTATCTCTCATTCCAAGGAATCAAAGCGTTTTTGAAACCGGCCAATCAGTAGTGCTGCGCACGGCGTAGTGCTGCGCACGGCATTTATAAGAGACGTTCCGCGTGTCACATAAGCCACCGTTTCCAGGAATTCTGACCCCGTGGGATTTGCAGGCGGGTCAGGAATTCACCGACCGCGACGCGCAGTTACCGGCCGATCGGAACCTCGCGCCGGCCGAAATGGGTCGCGAGAATTCGCTGTCGGAGGCGCTGAAAGTCGCACCCGATGGAGACCCGTATATCGAGGCCGATGTCCGCGCGGTCTACGATTCGCGACCCATCCTCGGGTACGATTTCAACATCACGGTGGAACAAGGGAGTGTCGGAACAGCAGCCACATGGACGCTGGGCTTTGCGGTACCCCTCGGCTATGTCGCTGTGGTTCTCAATGTCCAACACTGGACCGCGCCGTTACTGGCACTCGATCGTCAAGATTTGACCGCGACGCTGAAAATAAATGGTGGCACGGTCCCCAATAATTCCCCGATCTATGTCGGGGCGGAATCCACCGAACTGATGAACTATTTTGTGGTCGCGGATGAAAGTCAGGTCGTGGCGGTCACCTTCGATCGCGCCGCGCCCGCAACAATTACCTTCGGGTCCGCGTTCGCGATGTTCCATGGGAATTTGATCCGTAAGACGGGTAAGGCCGCGCCGGCCGAAGTCGGCAACCCCGCACACTTCGCGCCCAATCGATCCCTGCGGCGCAAGCAAGCGGGCGAGGCGTAGACCATGGCCAACCAGAACGATGCCTTTCTAGTCGCCGATGCCGCGTTAGATCCTGCTACCGGATCCTCCTACAAAAAGAATTTGCGCTGTGATCTAGACGGCAATTTGTTTGTCACGCTGGTCGGCAGTGGCAGCGGCGGCATTGTTACTTTTAATGCGTACTTGCCTGATGACGGGGATAACCAGGCCGCCCCGGCCGCCACGTTGGCCGTGGGCGCGTTCGGGGTGGGCTTCAATGGCGTGGGTTACGATAGACAACGTTTTCCGTCCGCGTTTCTGACATCGGAAAAAACCACGAGCGCGACCTTGCTAGCGGTCGCGGGTGGGACGTATTTTCGAGTGATGGGGTTGGCTATCTCAGTGTGCGGAACGATCGCGGGCGCGGCGGGTCTGGTGCTCACGTTGTCCCTGGGAGCGACGCCATTTTATACCGCGCATGTATTCGCGGGCGCAGTCATTACCGGGGATACTCAACTCGGCGCCGACTATGGCAATGGGATCGCGGGCGCGGACGGCGCCGATTTATCGATTACGTTTTCCGAAGCGCTGCTGACCGGGTCGGCCGGCGTGAACGTCTGGGGCATTCTGGAGACGCCTTGAGTGCCGCGCACCGCATTGACAAGAGATTTTCTTTGAAATGCTCGCGCGCGGCGTGTGGTGGTTGTTACTGCGCGGGAATACCGGCGTGGGGGAGGCTGGGGGCATGACGCGCTTAGTGGGTGTGACTAATGCCGCATTGGGCGCGAGCCCCGTCAACGACTACAACCCCGGCAACATCAACGCGATCAACCGACTCGTGTTGACCATGACCGGCGACACCAGTCTGACCGGCATTGTCGCGCCGACTCTGGACGGGCAACTGCTGCTGATCACAAATGATGATGCGGTAGACACGTTGACCCTTCCTGTGGAAAGTGGCACGTCCACTGCCGCCAACCGATTTTTTGGCATCACAGATATCGCGGTGCCTCCGCACGCGTCTGTCTTGTGCTGCTATGACAAAAGCAGTTTGAACAGGTGGGTTTTGATTGCCTGAACGGAGCACACTTTTTCTATTGTTAGGCATTGGCGTACTAGTCGCATTGACCGCCGGGGGTGCGCTCGTGTACTGGAAACGTTCCGCGAACGCGCAAAAATATCTGCCTACATTGAACGCGGCAGAGGATGCTTACGATATCCCGCGTGATTTACTCGCCCGTGTGGCTTATCAGGAAAGCCACTTTCGCGACGACATCATTTCAGGCGCTACCCAATCCAGCGCTGGCGCTCAGGGTTTAATGCAACTGGTTCCGAAGTGGTACCCCGGTGTCAATCCTCTCGATCCGTTCCAAGCTATCAACGCGGCGGCGAAAAGCCTCGCGAACTACTATCAGCAATTCCGTTCGTGGAAATTGGCGCTCGCGGCCTATAATTGGGGACCGGGGAACCTGGCGAAAAACCTGAACATACCGGGGAAATGGCCACAAGAGACACTAGACTACGTCTCCCAAATTTCAGCGGACGTACCCACATGAGCACCACGATTTACCACGGCCAGGATGCGAGTGTCACGCTCGCGGCCGGCGCATGCGAGCGCTGCGATAAGCGCGGTCAGTGCGTTGAAGTGGATACACGCCAGCAAGGATGCGTGTTGAAACTGTGTAAGGAATGCTGGGCTTGGTTGCATGGATGTGTGTTGAACGGCGCGCCGCTCCAGGCACCAAAATGAGGCGCGCCATTTCCTTCGCGGTCATGATTCCCGTGTATCTACTGTTGTACTACGGGGTGAACGCCTGTAGTCAGTTGCAAAAAACCATTCCGCCGCGCGATATCGGACCCAACGCGATGACCACTATTGCTCGCGTGTGCAGTCTCGAACCGGACATGCGCCGCGCGATCGAAGCGCAAATCAATCGCGCCATCGCGCCGAGTTTTATTTTTATTACCTGCCTGGAGTCCACCGATGAGCAAACTATTCTCTAAATTTGGAGCGATCGGTTTGGGTCTCTCGCTCGTTTTTCTGATGGGCGCGGCCTATACGGTATTTCAACCTGGCGGGGCGCTCTCAGGCACATGGAATTCGCAAAACGTTGCACTCGATTCGGGCGCCACGTTCATCACGGGTACGCTTCCCTTTAATCGAGGCGGTACTAATCTCGCCAGCGCCGCCGATGATACGACGCTGATATCATCTGGGTCCGCATGGGCCGCGAGCGCGATTCCCGACTGCACGGATACGGTCGGGCAACATCTAAACTATACGGCCAGCACCAACGCGCTGTCGTGCGGAACAACGGACAGCGCGACCGCTCCGACCTCGGGCACGTTTACGATCACATGGGAAAACGCCTGCACAACGAGTCCCACGACAGTCGTAAAATATTACCAATTTAATAGAGTCGTAACGTGGAACATCGCGGCGATGTCCGCTGCATCTTGCACGTCTGACTCTACAAGTTTTGCAACGACGACGGCTATCGTGCCAGCTGCCATTCGCCCGACGACGCAACAAACCTCTGTCAGCCCCTTTAACCTGAACAATGCGGTGACGGCGCTCGGGTGTATTACGGTTAAGACGGACGGAACCGTAGCGGCTCACCCCCCTGGCACGGCTTGTACGACGAACGCGGCCGGTTGGCTCGGTTCTGGAAACGTTGCGGTTAACCCTGGAATCGTGACCGATTTCACCTATACGTTAGATTGACCTATACTTTCCCATTCTGGAGTTCAGTTGTATGCACGCGAAACAATTACTCGTGATCGGGCGGGAACTGATGGCGGCCGGGGCCGCTGTGCAACATTTGTGTCTGACCGCGCTGCAAGAAGCGCGCGAGGTTACAGCCGACGAGGCGGGCGTCATTCACATGCATATCGATCGCGTGGGCATTGCCGCACTAGGCATCGATCCGTCCCTCGATCGCGGCCCGAGCGAATTTCCCGTGCTGGAGAGTGCGCCGCTGGGCGGGGAGGGGAGCGCAAGCGAAACGCCCGATACGGGCGCGGCGCCTCCCGGTGATGAGGCCCCCGAATCATCCACCTTGCGGCGACGTCGCCGATGACCGGCTTTACCCTGAAGTGTCTGGACCAGAACGCGGACCGCATATCAGTCCAGAGTAGCTTGGCGCCCACCTGGGCGCCGATGCGGCGCAAATGGCGGTTTCTCCCGGCGAAAGGGTACGAGGTGAGTGTTGCGCGCGATGAAGTCGTCGTGATCAAGACGCGCGGGGACAACACCGTAACCCTGGTCGCGCACGATGAAAAATTGGTCGTGCGCTCCAGTCGGAATGGTGTCATCGCGCTTTGGCCGAAAAAAGCGCGCGAATTGGAGTTGAGCGACGGGGAAGCGCTCACGATTCGCACCATCGATGCACGCGACCCCGATCGGCCACACCGCACGGATTTGCTGGTATGACCCGCAAGAAACCCACGCACAACGCGTTGCCGTCCGCCACGCAATTGATTTACAAAGCTGGCGGGTCGGTGCAATTGCGTGACGCGCGCGATCATGTCATCTGGTCATCGGCCGCCGATCCGCTGTTTATTGAAACGTTCGGCGCGTTTGTCGATCCGGATGATTCAGAGGACGATGTATCCGTATTTTTAGTGGAGTGCGGCATGCTGACCGAGGACCAGGCGGAAAAATTGGAGGTATTCGACGAAACGCTGGAAAAAGATCGCGATGACGATGACGATGACGAGGATGAGGATGAGGACGATGACGAGGATGAGGACGAGGATTAAAAGGCGACCGCTCGTGAAGGTGACGACGTGGAGTAAATCGCATATCACTATTTTGAGCAGGTGGACTAAATGACCCCGCAAGAAACGCGAGAACAATATCTAGCCGCTAACGCGAGTCCTCCCGTAGAGGACATGCCCACCGTCACCGTGCAAGCCTCGTTCGATTGGAAATTTTGGCTCGCCACGTCGTTTGTGGGCTGGATCCTGTGGGAGTCCTTTGGGCAAACCGCGACGCGTCCAGGGAGAGGCCGGCGCGCCTAAGTGATTGAAACAGAATTATTTTGTTGACTTTGTGAGGGATCACTGGTTTTTTTTTATAAAGCCTCTATAATGGGGGCAGACCTGAAAAGTATTCGGTCATGGAAACGAAAGGATCGCGCACATGAACACCCCCGCCGAGATTGAACTGTCCGACACGCTGATCCGCGCCCAATTTGTTTGGATTCCGCCAATCGGCGCCAGCGCTGTTATCAATGCCTCCCTGGTCGCACAGTATGTGGAAACGGAACGCGCGGAGTTCGCGGCATGAGCACACTACCTCTGTTAGGTGATATCGCCGCCGAAGCGCGCAAGATCATCGCACGCGCCGAAGCCGCAGGCGTCGTGATAGATGACGGAAATGTGGTGGACTTGCTGGCCGACAATATCAGTCCGCGCGTCTCGCTCGCTGACATCCGCTGTGCGCTGGTAGTCGCGGGTCTCGGGGGGCGTTTTCCTCGCTCTACGTCAAGTCAGAGCACGTATGCGTCAATGACAGCCGAAGAAACACGCGCGCACGATGCCAACGTAAAGTGGCATGGCAAAGAGTATGCCGATCGAATTCTGTTAGATGAGCGTAGGCGAAAACTGCCCAAGAATGACTATTCTGTCGCGGCGCGTGCTCAGCGCGAGGCCGGCTATGACGCGGAGTATTAAACAACCCATGCTGGTGACCCAGAAATGAGTAGCGCCACGACAGCAAAAGAAAACGCGCTCATCCGCAAGCGCATGGACGCGCTAGAGCGCGCAGAGCGCCGGCTCATCCGCGCGCAGAACGCGTGGCAGAAAGCCCGCGCCGATATGGCGCGCCTGGATAAACGACTGTCCAAAAAGATCGGCGGACAATTGGACGTGCGAGAGATCGCAGACGATATCACCGGAGTGTTCCCAGCATGAGAAAACCCCAAACCGTTTCCAGGCGATCCGCGCAATACGCCAGCGTGATGCTCAAGAAACAGAATCGCGCTTCCCGGTCATGATTTTCAGCGCGGCTAACAAGGGCTGGCAGGCCGGATACCGCGCGGCCATGCACGACATGCGTAAGCAAGTCAAATTGTACGAAGCCGGCGACATTACACAACTCGATTTGCATACCTATCCCTCCGATACGGTTCGCCTGCGATGAACGAAAAGCGCATAGACACCTTGCTGGCGATCCCGGAGGCACTCGCGCTAGCTAAAGTCTCGCTGTCTGGCGAATACAAACAACCGATTTACTTTCTGGTCAAATGGGGCGGCCAGGAAGTGGGGAAGCGCGTCCGGTCAAAATTGGCGGTCTGTTTAGATTTTAAAACGACCGCCGACGATCAACTGGAATTTCACATTCAGTTGTTCAAGTTCGAGCCGTGGACTACGCAACTGCACAACGCCAAGTATTCGCCGCGATGGATTCGGCGCGCCGACATTCTACATGTGTGGGATCACGAGCCGACCAAACGGGAGTGGTTCGCTCAGAAAAAAGCGTTGCCGCTCACATGACCGCCAAAACCATCGCGCAACGGATGCTAGATCAGAACGCGGAGTTCGATGCGGTCGTCGCGCTCGCGGAGCAATACCGCCGTCTGACTTGTTGTCCCGTGGTGGACGATGACTACCCGGAGGTGCGCCACCACTACGAATCGGCTTTGTCAGCGCTCATCAAAGCCTTGAAAATAAACGGACGCATCACATGAGAATGGATCACGCTTTAGCCGGACACATGGACAAAACGATCGAACTCGATTGCGCGCCTGGCGACCCGAGACCCGGCGATTTCATAGGCGAAGTCGTACGCGGAACCGCACTCGAACATCTGCCCGAGGCCGCGCCAGACGCCACCACCTCCCGCGTGTTTGGGTGCTGGATGTGGAGTTTCCCAAACGTTCCGGATAACGATTGGATCGAGATACAGAAAACGACTAAGGCGCGCATTCTCACGCTTTACAACTCCAAACGCGTTCGTTATGGAAGTTGGTAAAGGACGCGAATGAAAGAGACCACACGCAAACATTTGCGCGTTCAAGTGTTGGAACTTCGCACGGAACTGCGCGGATACGTCAAGGAACTGGCGACAGTAAACCGCGAACGCGAGCGGATACAAAACAGCATCCTCGATACCGCCAACGAGATTCGCGGAATTCAAGAGGACTGTGGTGATCAGATCGAAATTGATCCACAAAATCCGGAACTTCACTGACCGTAACGTTTCAATAGGAAATCACAATGGACTGGATTCTGGTGTGGGCAATGAATATTTCTCGATTCGGAACCCCATATTACGTCATCACGGGCGTTTCGTACGAGGACTGTCAACACACGCTAGTCAAGCGCCTGGAGGTGACCCATAGCGAATATATAACGATCTACAACCCCATTGAGCGCACCTATTTTCTGTCGATCGTCGTGGATCGCACCAGCGCGCCCGTCCGGCTCGCTAGAGGGAGCAAACCAGAGTGATTGTCATCACCCCAAAGTTATTGGCGATTTGGTATGTCGCAGTGAGACCGGGGAAACAGGATTGGATGGCCGCTTTGACGGACAACGGGGATGGCACCATACTTTTACAGTACCGACACAAGTATTATGCGGACACCAGTACGCACAGTGACGCGTTCGATGATCGAGATACTAAACACTGGTACGAGGGAACCCTCACACGCCACACGCCAGCGCAAGCGATAGAAAAATTGCGTCTGATGGCGGAAATGTTAGCCCATGCCAGCAATCAAACCGCCGATGAAATTCTCATGGTCAATGAGGATGTCAACGACTTCCATAACCCGATTAAACGCGCATTCGTGGGCACGCGCCAAATTTATCCAGGGAGACCATAAACGTGAACAATAAAAGACGTCCGGTGATCGAAATTATCGTGAGTCGAGCCTTTAAAAGTGTTTCGACACGCGCCGCTATGTACGCGGCGAAAACGCGTTACGTGTCCGTGCCACGCAATTGGGCGGACGGCTATCGACAGGCGGCCGAAGACGTGCGCCGCTTGCTGGCGCCGCGTCGTGGGCTCTCGATCCGCATCCAGGCGCGGAAGTTGCGAGACTACATGTCCGATTGGGAGCGGCTCGCGTGACGTTCGTGAGCCGCTCCCCGGACTACAACGTGACCGCGCTGGATAAAGATAGCGACGAACGCGCACGCATCGGGGCCGCGTGGAACAACCCGGACGGGTCTATCTCCATTCGCCTCAACCATTTCATCACGCTCCGCTCAACCAGTTCACTGTTGATAGCGCTGTGGCCTGTCGATAAAAAACCTCCCACTAAAAAAGGGCGCTCAACGTGAGAATTAAATCCCACTCGCCAGACCCGGAACGATTGAAAGGTGGCGTAATACAGTATTTAGAATTTTTCCGCGACACATTCTCGTTGAGCAAAAAAGAGCTTGAGTCGTTTCGCTGGTTCGTCACCAAAGCGTTTATGGCCGGCGCGAACTGGTTCAAAAGCGATATCGAGGACAATCCTCCCTCATGCGAAATACCCCCGGAGCGTATGGCAGAGATTAGCCTTTCATTATTCGCATCCCGCGAAGTCGAATCCATCACACGCCCCGGTTTGGTGTACGAGGATCGCGCGTTGCTCTTCGCGGAGGTGCAGCGTCTCAACACGCTATTGACGTTGGAGCAAAATAGTTTTTTCGTCCTGAACTTGGACCGCTCCACCACTTGTGCGATGTGGCTGAAGCCCAACCAAAAAGGCTATACTCCCGAAGTCAGGCATGCCGGCGTGTTTGATCTAGAAAGCGCACTAGACGCGGCTCTATCAGGTCGCGGACGCGACGTACCCGTGACGTTCGAGGCCGCCCAGCACTACGAAAGCGCGCTTCTCGCCCGTACCACACTCATCACCTTGGGAAAATAATGGCGCTTGAAATCGTACGAGGGCCTGGGGAAGAAATTTGGATCAACCCCGAAGACCCCACAAAAAAAGTGGTCATCAAATTCGGTCCCGCGAGCGGCCGAACCTTGGTCTACGTGGACGCGCCTGATGGGGTCAGCATCTATCGTCGCGAACTGTGGGAACGCATCCAAAAAGGTACACCGCGTCCCCCACGCAAAAAGCGCGACCCCAACGCGAATCGATAAAAATTTATTTGCTTGTTGGGTTGAAACGTGCGGCCCGTCTCGCTATAGTCCGCCCGTCGCGTCTGACTCACCCCGGCCGCGCAATCAAGCGGGTAAACCCGCGTCCCCGACTCACCCTCGGGGCGCGGGCGAAACCCCTACCAGGGTGAATGTTTTCAACCATCGATCACGGGGTCTGTCAGCACCGTGACCGAGGCCGGCGCCCCTGGGTCTGTCAGCCCCAAGGGCGCCGGCCGCGTGTGGAATGCCGCTCACCCGCTCAGGACGGTGGAACGGCTAGGGCGCTCCCTGGGCTGTTTGTCAAGCCTACAGCGCTCGCGATAGATGTCGCCGAGCGCGCGTCCGGACGGTACAAGGGGGCGATCGGGCAACCGGTCGCTAATAGGACCAGCCTTACAAAGGTTAACCTCACCCACCGTTCTCGGGCGCGAGACTTGCGGCGCCGTTGAAAGACGCCTCCGGGCCGACCAGCGGGGGCGTTTTCGTTAGTGGGATCTAACAACCAAAGGGCGAGTCCGCGCCCCATATCATAATTTCCCGCTGCCAATCGAATATTTTAGCACGTAGCAGTCTCAGAACACGAGACTTGACGCGCTGGCTTTACTGTGCTTAGCACAGATCCCCACCAAAAATAGTTGTTGACAACCAGGGGTATGGTGCCGTAGGGCGCGAGGGGCGATGAGCGAATG
>Ga0184615_10000416_pt1 | contig 23847 bp, 22 predicted proteins | sample PLM4_65_coex_FD_133134 | JGI IMG/M metagenome (GOLD analysis project Ga0184615, IMG submission 133134) | Groundwater sediment microbial communities from an aquifer in East River, Colorado, USA - PLM4_65_coex | ecosystem: Environmental > Terrestrial > Soil > Riparian zone | place: USA: East...
AAGAAGCTGAGGGGGCTGTACCCATGACGCGCATTGTGAGGTTGGCTGCCAGAGAGATCCTGGACTCCCGGGGCTACCCGACCGTCGAAGTCGATGCGGTCCTGGAGAGCGGGCACGTCGGGCGGGCCGCCGTCCCCTCCGGCGCGTCAACCGGCCAGCACGAGGCGCTGGAACTGAGGGATGGCGATCCAGCCCGCTACGGGGGGAAAGGGGTGACGAAGGCGATCGGCAACATCCTCGACATCATCGCTCCTGCCCTCATCGGCAAAGAGGCGCAAGAGCAGGCGGCGATCGATCAGGCCCTCATCGCTCTGGACGGGACCGAGAACAAGGCCAGGCTGGGCGCCAACGCGATCTTGGGCGTCTCGCTTGCCGTCGCAAAGGCCAGTGCAGCCGCGCGTGGCGTCCCGCTGTACCGATATCTGGGCGGCCCCTCGGCCACGATGCTGCCGGTCCCCCTCATGAATATCATCAACGGGGGTGCCCACGCCGACAATAACGTCGATTTCCAGGAGTTCATGATCGTCCCTGTCGGAGCCCCAACCTTTGGCGAGGCTCTCCGGATCGCGGCCGAGACGTTCCACAACCTGAAGCGGGTTTTGGCTGCGCACGGGTATAGCACAGCGGTGGGCGATGAGGGCGGCTTTGCGCCGCGCCTGCGCTCGAATGTCGAAGCGATCGAACTGATCCTGGAAGCGATCGGAAAGGCCGGTTATCGGCCGGGCACCCAGATCGCGCTCGCGCTCGACCCGGCAGCAAGTGAATTCTTCGAGGGAGGCCAGTACGTCTTCAGGAAATCCGACGGCTCGATCCGCGACGCCGAGGGAATGGTCCGTTTCTATGCCGACTGGGTCCGCCAGTATCCGATCGTGTCGATTGAAGACGGCCTGGCCGAGGATGACTGGCAGGGCTGGAAGCTGCTCACCAACGAGCTGGGGAAGACGATCCAGGTTGTGGGCGACGACCTCTTTGTGACAAGCATCCGCCGCCTGAGGCGCGGGATCGACGAAGGCGCTGCGAACGCGATTTTGATCAAGCTCAACCAGGTCGGGACGCTGACGGAGACGCTCCAGGCAATGGAGTTGGCTCGGTCTGTGGGCTACCGCACCGTCATCTCCCATCGCTCAGGGGAAACCGAGGATACCACTATCGCCGACCTGGCGGTGGCGACTGGGGCGGGTCAGATCAAGTCCGGCTCCCTCAGCCGGACCGACCGGACCTGCAAGTATAATCAACTTCTCCGAATCGAGGAGGAATTGGGTTCCCACGCGGCGATGGCAGCGCCTTATGCCCAGAAGCGCTGAGCGCGTTGGCCACGGAGCCTGCATCATGGAGCGGAAGACCAAGATCGTGTGCACGATCGGCCCCGCCAGCAGCAAGCCCGAGGTCATCGGGCGCCTGATCGACGCGGGAATGGACGTCGCCCGCCTGAACTTCTCGCACGGAACTTGGGAAGAGCACAGCGAAGCGATCCGGACGGTGAGGGCGCTTTCCGCCGAGAAAGGCCGCCCCGTGGCGATCCTGCAAGATCTCCAGGGCCCGAAGGTCCGCCTGGGCCTGTTGAGGGGGGGCTCAGCGACCATCTACTCCGGCGATCAGTTCACATTGACAACGCGGGAGGTGGAGGGCACGGAAAAGATCGCGTCTGTCACCTATGACCGGCTCGCGACCGAGGTCAAGGCCGGGGATCAGATCCTCATCGACGACGGCCTGATCCATCTCGAAGTCCTCAGGACCGATGGCGTGCATGTCGTGTGCAGCGTGTTGCAGGGCGGTGTCCTGATGAACCACAAGGGGCTGAACCTCCCTGGCGTGGCGATCAGTGTTCCCGCCGTGACCGAGAAGGACCTCACTGACCTGGACTTCGGGATCGAACAGGGGGTCGATTATATCGCGCTGTCGTTCGTTCGGACCAGCAAGGATATCTCGAAGGTCAAAGAGCTTCTGCGAAGGCGAAAGGTTGACATCCCGATCATCGCCAAGCTCGAACGGCCAAAGGCGGTCCGCAATCTCGACGAGATTCTCGAGGTAGCTGACGGCGTGATGATCGCCAGGGGCGATCTTGGTGTAGAGATGCCGCTCGAAGAGGTGCCTCTCATCCAGAAGCAGATCATCCGGCAGGCCAACCTTCATGGGGCGATCGTCATCACGGCCACGCAGATGCTCGACTCGATGATCGAACACCCGCGTCCGACCCGGGCAGAGGTCTCTGACGTGGCCAACGCGATCTTTGATGGAACCGACGCCGTCATGCTGTCAGGCGAGACCGCCTCAGGGGCGTATCCGATCGAGGCGGTTCGAGTCATGGCGAAGGTGGCCGTCGAGGCGGAGGGTGGCCTCCCGCCACGAGCGCCGTTTCCGCACGAATCTGGGCGCGCGCAGACGTTCCCCGATGCCATCAGCGAAGCGGCCTGTCGGGCGGCAGTGGACACCAAGGCGCGAGCGATCGTCGCCTTCACGCAAACCGGCTCGACCGCGCGACTGATCTCCCGCTTCAGGCCGGCCACGTCCGTGATCGCCTTCACTCCCAACGAACACGTCCGGAACCGCCTCTGCCTGTATTGGGGAGTGATCCCGAAGATCATGACCCCCATTGGACATGTGGACGAGATGATCCAAAAGATCGATGACGCGCTCCTTGCTGACGGAACCGCCGCGAAAGGCGACGTCCTGGTCATCGTGTCCGGCGCTCCCATCGGTGTCAAAGGCCGGACCAACCTGTTGACCCTGCACCGGGTGGGCGAGCCCTAAGTAACAATTGAGTGTGACACCGCCGGTTCTAGGCTGATGGGCATCATGGCCGACTGATCGTTCTGAGGAGAGACCTTATGCCAAGCTACACCTGTCCGCTCTGCGGGGGCGCAATCCAGGAAGAGTTCCGCACGCTGCACGAAGACGCGGAGCAATGGCTGATCAATCGGATCAAGCGGCAGCATCCCGAGTGGGTCTCCGCCGACGGTGCATGCAGCCCCTGCATCGAGGCATACAAGGCAAAGCGTGAGGCGAGGGATAGCTCATAAGGCAGGAGGTTCGACAAGTCTCATGGCCGGCGGCGCAATGAATTGAATTCCCCTCCCGCGCGGTCGGACTCTTTCTCCTGAGGCTCGGACCGGACGCTCAGCCCGGAGACCTGCCGCAAGCTTTCCTCAAACTCCTTTAGCTTGATCATTTCGAGCTTGAGCGTGCTGAGTTGCTCGGCCTGCCCTTGCAGGAGCGAGGTCATCGCGCGGTTTTCCCGCTCCAAGTATTGCATGCGTGTGAGGTAATATTGCCCCCGAACCAGGTTCAGTAGCGTCATCGTTGACCCGAAGGTCAGGGCCATCAGGACAGCGCAAGAGAGGAAGATGATCCGCTTGGACAGGCGGAACTGCCGCATCCAGCCGCTGTCGGTAAACGCCATGATCGTCACGGCCCCCCGAAAGCCGGCAGCGATCGAAGACCCCAAGAACCTCATTCCGTGTAACGCCCCGCCCGGCCCCTCCATGTTCATCCCCCCTTTTCACGCCCTGACACTCTCTTGGTCCTGTCAGGGATAACTCCGTTCCTGCCGACGGTGAACATTCATCTCTATGGGCGTCTCTGTGCGCGGTCATTGTTGGCGGAAATGATCGTAACCGCCGGTGAGCGGTACGGTGTCGCCGCCTCGCCGATCGAGTACGCACCCCCGACCAGCTTCCTCAAGCCCGCCCACTTCTGTGACATCCAAACCATCAGAGAAAATAGCATGAATCTCAGCAGGATCCGACGAAGACGTAAAAAGAAGCTCGAAGTCTTCTCCGCCCTCCAGAGCCATCGCAATCGGCTCTTTGCCGAGATAGTGTCCAACGGCCGAGGCCACCGGATCGATCGGAATCTGATCCTCTCTGATCCTCGCCGAGACGCCGCTCTCATGGCACAGATGCCACAGGTCTGAGGCAAGCCCATCACTTAAGTCGATCATCGCCGAGGCGACTCCAGCGTCTGCAAGGGCGCGCCCCTCGCGGACCCTTGGGGTGGGGCAGCGATGCCGTTCGATGGCCCGATGGATCGCCTCCTTCAGGTCGGCGGAGACCTCCGAGGGAGCCTCGACCCGATCATCCCGGAGGCGGAAGCCAGCTCTTAAGGCCGCCAAGCCTGCTGCGGACGCACCCAACCGGCCCGTGATCCAGATCCGCTCCCCCGGCTTCGCTCCGGAGCGCGTGACAACCCTCCCTGGCTCTACCTCTCCTACCAAGGTGACGCTGATCATGAGGGTTGACGAGGCAGAGAGATCGCCGCCGATGATTTCGACCGAGTATCGAGCCCCTTCCTCTTGGAGGCCACGATAGAGCTCGTCCACGAACTCGATCTCCGTGTCGGGTGGGAGCGCCAGTGTGACGAGTGCGGCGCGTGGCAGCCCGCCCATGGCGGCAATGTCGCTGAGATTTATCCCCATCGCCTTCCGCCCAAGATAAAAGGGTGTAATGGTGTGCTGCGTGAAATCGATGTGATCAACAAGTAGGTCGGTAGTCAGGAGAAGGTCTTTGCTTGCCGCCGGTCGCAGGACGGCGCAGTCATCGCCGATCCCAAGGAGGGCATCGCTCGGCCGCGGCAGGAGTTTCCTGATCCGCTCGATAAGGCCAAATTCGCCAATAGCCGAGACCTTCATCGGGTGTCCGCCTCCATGTCTTCATCCTTGGTCGTCTGACACATCTTCTTCCTCGCCGGGATGTGGGGGCGGGACCACGTGCATCGCATGCAGATGATCCGCCAGCTTGGCGAATTCAGTAAGGTCTAGGGTCTCCCCGCGGCGCTTCGAATTGATGCTCACATCGGCCAGGATCCGCTCCAGGACCATCGAGTCCGCCACGATGCCCCCGCCTAGCAAGGCATTCCGGAGCGTCTTCCTTCGCTGCCCGAATGCAGCCCGCACCACGCGAAACAAGAGATCAGGGCATTGCACCGACACCCTTGGTCTCGGGAGCAGGTCGAGGCGGACGAGCGTCGAATCCACCGCGGGCCTGGGATAGAAAGCGGTTCTCGGCACCTGGGCCACCACGGTGGCCTCCGCCTCGTAGCGACATCTCAGCGTCAAGGCACTGTACCCGTCCTCCCCCGGCGCAGCCAGGAGCCGGCGTGCCACTTCGCGCTGCACCATCACCAGGAGGAACGAAAAGCACTGGTACAGCGGGATCAGTTGGAGGATGAGAGGGGTGGCAACTGAATAGGGGAGGTTCGAAACCAGCTTGGCCCGTCCATGTCCTGGGAACGTCTCGCCGAGGAATCCTGCGACATCGAAGACAAGGGCGTCCCCACAGATCAACGAAACCCTGGGTCGATTTCCGAAGCGATCCACAAGCAGTTGATACAGCCCGGGGTCCTGCTCGATCCCCACCAGCCAGCCCGCTTTTTCGGCGAGGGCTTCAGTCAGGACGCCGGTGCCGGGACCGATCTCCACCACCAGGTCATCCGGGCCCAACTCTGCCGCGTCGACGATCAGATCGCGAACGGTCGGCGCGATCAGGAAACTTTGCCCGAGGCCTCTTTTCGGCGCCAGATGGTAGTGGCGGAGCAACGAACGGGTCTGCTGCCCGAGGGACGGCGCCCGCTCTACCCCCCTGCGCCCACGCATTCGCTACAACGCTGCAGTGGCGTCCTCGCCCATAGCAGGAAGTCACGTGACCATGTGTGTACGCCGCGAGTGCGCTCGCCTTGACGAGCTACGGTACCCAGGTCTGCCAAAGATCACTATCCAGAACGGCGTCCTTCACCTCTGAAAACGTGTCCGTCATCGTGGTGTACACGGTGCTGAAGAAACTGGGGGTCGGCTTGCGGCGTGGGTTCGGGGCGAGAGCGACTCCAAGCCGCTTGGCGGCAAGCGGACCCATGTCGGAGTCTGGGAATTGGGATAGGACCCGCTCGAAAATGGGCTTGGCGGCCCCCTTCTGCTCGAGCTCCCAGAGCGACTCCCCCAGATAGTAGAGGGCCTGATCGTCGTATTCGGAGCCCGGGTACTCCTTCAGGACTGTCTCGAACCGTCTGATGGCAGCGCTATAGGCGCCACGGTTGAAGTAAAATTTGCCGACGTAGAGCTCCTTGTTCGCGAGTTGCCGGCGACACTCTGCCAGTTTGGCCTTGGCGTCCGCGGCGTACTGAGAGTCGCGAAATTCGCTGACCAGCGTCTGAAACTCCGCGATCGCTTTTCTTGACAGCGACTGATCACGGTCTGCCTTCTCCATCTGGCGGAAAAAGGAAAGTCCCATGTAATAGCGCGCTTCGTCAACTCGCTCATGTTGTGGGAACAACTCGATGAATCGCTGGTACTCGGCGCGTGCCTCGTCGTACCGCTTTTCATTGAAGAAAGCGCGGCCTACGTTGAGACGCGCCACCGGAACCAGTTCGCTCTCGGGGAATTGGTTGATCAGGCGCTGAAGGTTCTTGCGCCCCTCGTCGTACTTCTTTCGTGCGATGGCTGCGTCGGCGCGGCTCAGCAACTCCTGGTCCGAGCCGCCGGGTGCCTCGGCCCGTTTCGATGGGAAGAGATCGAGGATCGCGCACCCCGAGATGGAGAGTGCGAACAGCAGGCAGCTTCCCACGAGTATCCGGCGCCGCATATCACCCTTCATGTCGATCACCCTCAGGCACCGCGAGACTCCCCAACAAGCTGGGGAATGACCGCTATGCGGATTCGGCCTTCTTCTTGTAGAGCATGATCGGAGCCTTTCGCTCGATCACTGCCTCACGATTGACAATACACTCGGCGATTCCCGACTGGGAGGAAACCTCATACATGATGTCGAGCATGATCTCCTCGAGGATCGCTCGGAGCCCGCGGGCGCCGGTCTCTCGCTTGGCCGCCTCTTGGGCCACCGCGCTGATCGCATCGTCGGTAAAGGTCAGTTTCACGTGCTCGAAATCGAAGAACTTCTGGTACTGTCGCAAGAGCGCATTCTTCGGTTCCACCAGGATCCGGACGAGGGCTTTTTCGTCCAGCTCGTGCAGGGCCGCCACCACCGGCAGCCGCCCCACCAGCTCGGGGATCAGGCCGTAGCGAAGCAGGTCTTCCGGCTGGACCTCGGTCAGTAGCTCGCTGATTCGTTTTCCGCGCCTCCCCTGAATCTGGGCCCCGAATCCCATCGACTTATGGCCGATCCGGTGCTCGATAATCTTCTCCAGCCCGACGAACGCACCGCCGCAGACGAACAGAATATTGGTCGTGTCAACCTGAAGATACTCCTGCTGGGGATGCTTTCGGCCTCCTTGAGGCGGGACATTGGCCACGGTTCCTTCCAGGATCTTCAGGAGAGCCTGTTGGACCCCCTCGCCCGAGACATCTCGGGTAATGGAAGGGTTTTCGGACTTTCGGGCGATCTTGTCGATCTCATCGATGTAGATGATCCCCCGCTCCGCCCGTTCCACATCGTAGTCCGCGACCTGCAACAGTCGGAGGATGATGTTCTCCACGTCCTCCCCGACGTACCCCGCCTCGGTGAGGGTCGTGGCGTCGGCGATGGTGAACGGGACGTCCAGGATCTTGGCCAGGGTTTGAGCCAGCAACGTCTTGCCACATCCGGTGGGACCGAGGAGGAGGATATTCGACTTGGTCAGTTCGACTTCATCAAAGGTCATCCGGGCGTTGACGCGCTTGTAGTGGTTGTGGACGGCGACCGCCAGGCTCTTTTTGGCCCGCTCCTGGCCGATGACATACTGGTCCAAGATCGATTTGATCTCGGCGGGTTTGGGAAGTTCCCCGAAACTCTTGCTCTTTTCCTCTTCCCATTCCTCGGCGATGATGTCATTGCAGAGCTCAATGCACTCGTCGCAGATGTACACAGTGGGACCAGCGATCAACTTCCGGACATCGTCTTGATTTTTTCCACAAAAGGAGCAGGTGAGCTTCCCACCGCCTTTCACCGCCTTGGCCATCGACCCCCCCTTCTCGTGCTTAGCGCCGCTGCGACGATGTGACGTCAAGAGCAAAAGGGAGCATACCGTCCCAACGAGCCCTTTCTATCCCTTTCTATGCTCTTTCTATGGTGACGACTGCAATGCGCTTGAGGATCAGCCTGCCGATCGATTCGCCCCTTGCCCGGACACGGTCAATCAGTGCTGGTCGGCCGAGCGCTCACGCAGGTTGAAGCGCTGCGACGGCAGCCGCCGGCGTCACGAGGCCGACCCGCGAGTGGATCACCTCGTCGATGAGGCCGTATACCTTGGCCTCTGGCGCTGACATGAAAAAGTCTCGCTCGCTGTCTTTCTCGACCCGCTCCAGCGGCTGGCCGGTGTGCAGGGAGATGATCCTGTCCAGTTCCTCCCGCATCCGAAGGATCTCTTTCGCCTGGATCTGGATGTCCGTCGACTGGCCCTGGGCCCCGCCGTACGGCTGATGGATCATGATGCGGGCGTGAGGCAGGGCGAATCGCTTTCCCTTGGCTCCGGCCGCCAGAAGCAGCGCAGCGCCGCTGGCCGCCTGCCCCATGCAGATGGTCTCGATGGCCGGCTTGACATACTGCATGGTATCGTAGATGGCCAGGGCCGCGGTCACCGAACCGCCGGGTGAGTTGACATACAGATGGATGTCCTTGTCGGGGTCTTCCGCCTCAAGGAACAGGAGCTGGGCGATGACCAGGTTCGACTCGGCATCGTCGATCGGGGTGCCGACGAAAAGGATTCGGTCCTTCAGGAGGCGGGAGAAGATGTCGTAGGCTCGCTCTCCACGGCTCGTCTGCTCGACCACCATCGGAATCAGGTACATGCGCGTACTCCCTTCGTTCAGGCAAGGGTCACGAGATTGACCCCCTCCACCACATTGGCCCGTTCGTACAGGAAATTGAGAGCCTTCCGCTCTAGCAGCCGTCTTTCAATCCCCTCGAGGCGCCCCTCCCGCCGCAGCATCTCTCGGAAAGCGGCGGGATCCTGGTGTAAGGCAGCAGCAAAAGAGCGGATCTCCTCATTCAATTCCTCTTCTGAGACGACAAGACGCTCCTGCTTCGCGACCGCCTCCAGAAAGAGGGAACTTCGCACCCGTTTTCTGGCAAGGTCTCTTGCCTTGTCACGGCCGCGCGTGGCTTCCTCCTCGATCTGAGCGGCCGTCGCCCCTCGGCTGGTCAGGCTTCGCTTCAGCTCGGCGAGGATGTGTTCGACCTCCGCATCGACAAGGGACTCCGGAGCATCGAAGGGGTGGGCGGCCAGCAACTGCTCAAGGATCTGGTCCTTCAGGCGAGCCACATGCTCCCGCTCCTTGTGGGCCAGCAGGTCTTTCTTGACCTTCTCCTTCAACTCCCGGACATTCTCGCACTCACCGGCCGATTTGGCAAAATCATTGTCCAGCGGAGGCACCCGCTTCTTCTTGACTTCTTTGACCGCCACCCTGAAGAGGACGCGCTTCCCCGCCAGCTCCCGTCGCCCGTGATCAGCAGGAAACTCCAGGGTGAACTCCTTGGGTTCCCCTTTCTTGAGGCCGTGGAGCTGCTCCTCGAACTCGGGGATGAACTGGCGGGCGCCAAGGAGAATTGAAACATTCTGGGAGGTCGCACCCTTGAGCGGTTTGCCGCCGATGAAGCCCTCGTAGTCCACCACCACCAAGTCTTCGCGCAGGGCCGGCCAGCCCTCCATCGGCACGTACTCCGACGCCTGCTCGCGGAGATACTCCAGGGCCTGGTCCACCTCCGAGTCCGCGACATCGACCTTCTCCTTGTAGGCCTGAACCCCCGTGTATCCCGACGGCTGCAGCGCCGGCCTGACCTCGAAGCTGGCCCGGAAGCTCAGGGGCTTTCCTTCCTCGCACACCACCTCATCCACCGTGGGTTCGCTGACCGGATCCAGATTGGCCTCTTTGAGGGCCTGGGTATAGCCCGCGGGGATGAGCTCCCGGAGAGCCTCCTGCCTGGCTTCCTCCTTGAAACGCAGGCGCAGGACGTCCCGCGGAGCTTTCCCTGGGCGGAAGCCGGGAAGGCGAACCTCTTTGGAGAGATGCCGGTAGGCCTCCTCGAGCTTGTCCAGGAGGCTCTGGAGGGGCAATTCGATTCGAAGCGCGCGCTTGGTGCTGCTGATTTCTTCGATGTCTACTTTCATGTACGCGTTGGGGTCAGGGGCTCCGTTGGTGGTGCGAGAGGGGGGAGTTGAACCCCCATCCCTTAGCGGGACTGGATCCTAAGTCCAGCGCGTCTGCCATTCCGCCACTCTCGCGTCGGTCTCCCAGCGTGGGTCAGCATCACTATAGCATAGGGCGAAAGCTGTGTCCACAAAGCCTCGCCCGGCCCAGGCACGAGGGAGTCGGCGCGCCGACCGACTTTCTAGTGCCGTTCCAACTTAATGGGCCGAATTTGAGCGGCGTCCCTTATGGCAATGGTCGCGACCCCGTGGAACGGCAAAGTCACCTTAAATAGTTGGAACGGTACTAGCAATATTTCTTGGGCCAGTCAACTCTAAAAATGGGACATCGCAGGGGGGTTCGAATCACGCTAGCAAAAAATCCGCGGTAGACGAGGCGAAAGGGTGGTCAGGATCTCGTAGGGGACAGTCCCCAGGCGTTCGACCCACTCACCAATGGAGATATGCTCCGTTCCATCCTGCCCTAAGAGCGTCGCGATATCCCCCTCGATTGTCTCCGGCACCTCGGTGACATCGATCAGACACTGGTCCATCGTAATCGTTCCGACCTGATGAACCCTCCGGCCGCGGACGAGGAAATCGATCCCGTTGGAAAGGGCACGAGAGACCCCATCACCATAGCCAATGGCCACAGTGGCCAGTCTCGTGGGGCGAGTCGTCTGGAAGGTATGGCCGTAACTGACCCCGGTCCCTGGCGGGACCGTCTTAATGAAGACGATCCGTGCTCGCACTGACAGGGCAGGTAGAAGCGGCACGGCGTCGCGAAGGTGCGAGGCCGGGTAGATGCCGTACTGGGCCAAGCCGACTCGGACTAGATCGAAGTGGGATTTGGGGACCGCCAGCGTCGCCGCTGAATTTGCCAGGTGCACCAATGGGGGCCGGGCTCTCTCGGTCTCCAGCCCGTCCACTAGCTCTACGAACTGCTGGACCTGCTGCGCGGCCGCGAGAAGGTCCGGGGAATCAGCCATGGCCAGATGGCTGTAGAGGCTGGCGACGGTGACATTGGGCAGACCCCTTAATGCGCCAAGGAGATGTTGGGCGTCCTGCCACGCGACTCCGAGGCGGGACATGCCGGTATCGACCTTCAGGTGCATTGGGATGACACCCAAACCGGACTCGGAGAACCGATGTGCTTGCGCGAGGCTACAGACGGTCGGCTGCAGGCGGTGCTCGGCAACCGCCTCGATTTCCTCTTTGGAGATCGTCGGGCCGAAGAGCAGAATCGGCGCCTCGATCCCCGCAGTTCTCAGCCGGATTCCCTCCTCCAGCGTGGCGACCGCCAGCCACGAGGCGCCGGCCGACAGTGCGGTTCGAGCCACGGCCGCTGCGCCATGGCCGTATCCGTCGGCCTTGACGACCGACATGAGCCGAGTCGATGGAGAAAGGAGTTGCCGGATTGCTTTCACGTTGTTACGGATCGCGCCCAGGTCGACCTCAACCCATGCGCGGTGGGTAGGTGGAACTCGATCGGCCGGCGACGCAAGCCCCCTGTCGATTACCATAGGCGGATCACTCACTCTCCCTTTTGCAAGGACTCTTCGCCCACCACACACCCCACCAGCCGATCTTCACTATGGCCCTATTGTTTTCGCTTTATGGCTATCATGCAACGATCAAAAGGTCAAGCTTGCTCTCGGTCGCGCGCTGTCGCCGGACCGTACGCAGGGATGTTTGACAAAGCTGCGGAAGCGTGATAGGAAAGGCCCGTCTTGGGCGTGACCATGTGTGGACGTTCGACGTGTGGGCGCCCCTGTCATCCTCATTCTACTCCGTTGAAGGGGGAGGGTAGTGGAGGCGAATGGAGGTTCTGCTTGTGGACGGGGGCCGAAGCCAATTGGGGCTCGTTCGCGTGAAGATCGACGGCGCCCGGCTGGCATAGTATTACAAGAGAATAAAACCGATGGTTGTCCCGTCTAAAGAAGTGGCGGGCTATGGGCGGAACGCCAGAGTTCGGAACGGTAGATGATCAGGATCTCGTGCTGCGCACCAAAGCCGGCGATCGTTCGGCATTTGAAGTTTTGGTGAGGAAGTACCAGGATCGAGCGTACAATGTGGCCTTCCAGATCCTCCGTCACCACGAGGATGCGTTAGATGTGGCACAGGAGGCGTTTGCGCGAGCGTACCTCTCCATTGACCGTTTTCGAGGCAGCGCGGGGTTCTACACCTGGTTGTATCGCATTCTGGTCAATCTGGCCATTGACTACGCTCGGGCAAGGGGTAAGGAGACCCCGATATCCCTTAATGAGCCAGGGGTGGCCGAAGGTCAAAGGGAACACAGGCCAGACCCTCGCGCCTCACTGGAGACCAAGGAGTTGGGTGAACAGATCGCCAGGGCGGTGGCCTCGCTGCCAATTCAGCAGCGGACCGCCCTGATACTCAGGGAGATCGAGGGATTAGCCTACCAGGAGATCGCCCGCGTGATGAATTGCTCTATCGGAACGGTGATGTCCAGGCTGCACGCCGCCCGGCAGAAACTTCAGCAGATACTTGGACAATTGGTGAGTCCGTCATGAAAGCTCTCGTGCTTAGTCGCTCCGACTGTTCCACAGTTCTTGCGCGGCTTGGCGCCTACGTTGACGGGGAGCTTGACCAAGCTAGGCGGCAGCGGGTGGAATCCCACCTCGGCTCCTGCCAGAGCTGTTCAGCCGAACTGGATCGACTCCGGAGGCTCCGCGACCATCTCCATCGGAGCATGGCGGTGTCCCTCTCGGGCCAGGATGCCGGCCGCTTCTGGGAACACGTGGAGCGGAAGATTCGAGAAGCAAAGGCCCCTCGGTGGTGGCCGCTGGATCGAGTCAGAGAGCTGTTCTGGTTCTACCCAAAGCTCAAGTGGGCCTCGGTCGCGGTCCTGGGCACGACGGTCCTGCTATTCACGGCTGACTTGGTCCTCCGTCCGGCGATCCCACCCCCCACGCCCCTTGGTCCAACGGATGCGCGGCCGAAGACTGTGGTCGAATCAGTGGAGGGCGGCCCGAACAGTTCGGTGATCCTGTTCTCCACACCCGATCAGCAGCTCAAGATCATCTGGGTCATGGAACAGAGGAAGTCCTGACCCGGGAGGAAGAGCTCCCCTGACTATCGAGCGGTCTCATTGGCGTTCTCGTTCCTTGGGGATCTCACTCTTCGCCGCCCTCCTGCTTGTCTTCGCACAATCCCCGCGGCCGTTTGAGGTTTCCGCTGCTCCCATAGTAGCGCTGCAAGCTCGCGTGTTCCTGGCCTCGAACCGGCCGGGGGTCGCCCCAGATCCAAGCCTGGTCGACCTAATCGCCAAACTTAAAACGGCTCTTCCCTATTCGAGCTTTCAACTCTGGGGCACCCCAAGCGGTCGGACCGGCCTCGGACAGTCTTGGACAACGGAGCTACCAGGAGGGGAAACGCCGAGAGGGCGCACACTCGAGCTAACCCCCACGGCTATTGAGCAGGGAACTGTTCAGCTTCAGGCACGGATCGTTCAGGCGAGGACCGTGCAGGGGAAATCGATCACGGAGACACTTGTTAACACCATCCTCCGGCTGCAAAGCGGGGGGAACGTGGTGATCGGCGGGCCAGCCTACCAGAGCGGAGTTTTGGTAATCGTCATCTATGCCTCGGCCCCCTGAAACGACGAGATCCACGCGCTTAACACCGCCATTACTTCCATGTTAGCATCCGCCACCTTGCATAAGGGATTTCTGGTCGGCTCAGGGGCTGAAAGCTCGGCCAGAAAAGCGAAGAATTCAAAATGAACACGATAAGAGGGAGGCCTGTCAGAGACAGGGTGATGTTCATCATAGGACCTCAGGTGTACGATTGGACCTTTCGCAACGTTTGCTTGCGGAAGGCCCTTTGTGTTTATGGGACGAAAAACGAATACCCGATTCCATGGGCCGTCTAATAGTCACAGGGCATGTAGTCACACGGCATACCAGCGCCGCGCAAAGAGGCGAGGATTTGAGCGATGCACATGATTCCTTCCCATAAAATCTCCCCTCACCCGTCTCCTCCTCTCGGAAAAGACAGGGCAAGGGTGGGGTCGGTTGGCAGCGGACTAGCTCTAGGCTTGTGTTTCCTGGCGTGGGTGATGCTCGTCTCGCTGGGTGCGCAGGCGGCGACGGCGGCCTCATCAGGCGATGGTGATCTGGCGACGCGCCTGCTCGCCGGCCATGCCGGGAAGGTTTTTGCGCTGGCCTTCTCGCCCGGGGGGGCAACTCGCCTCGGGTGGCGGGGACCAGACGATTCGCCTCTGGGAACCCACGACGGGGAGGGATCTCATGGTCCTGCGAGGCCATATGGGCTCGATCCGGGCGCTCGCCTTCTCACCAAATGGCCGGGTGTTGGCGTCGGGCAGTTCTGACTCGACCATCAGGATCTGGGAGTTGGCCTCTGGTAAGGAGCTTAAGGCTCTGACCAGCCGCTTTGGCGCGGCCCGCGCCGTGGCCTTCTCACCAGACGGGGGACTCGTCGCCAGTGGGGGCGACGACGGAAGCTTGCGCATCTGGGACTGGGCAGGCGGCAAAGAGATCAAGTCGATGAAGGGAAATATGGGCATTGTTTTTTCGGTCGCCTTCTCGCCCGATGGGCGCACCCTTGCCACGGGCGGCAGCGATGCCCTGGTCCATCTCTGGGACCTGGCCACCGGCCGCGAGCGAAGCGCTCTCTCAGGACACGCGGGGGAAGTGTACTCGATCGCCTTCTCGCCTGACGGCTGGCTTCTGGCGACGAGCGCCGCTGAAACCGTCGTTCGTCTCTGGGATGTGGCTGCCGGCCGCGAGCGGAACGCCCTCTCCGGCCATACCGGCATGGTGCACGCGGTCGCCTTTTCGCGCGACGGTCGGACCGTGGCCTCGGCAGGCGCCGATGGCACCGTCAGGATCTGGGACGTCGCCACAGGGAATGAGCGTACTGTGCTGGCGGGGCACACAGGCCCGGTCTGGGCCGTCGCGATCTCCCCGGACGGCGCCTTTGTGGCTTCAGGGGGTCGTGATCGCGCCGTCCGCCTGCGGCCTCCTGTTGCGCCCAGCGTCGGCACGGCGCTGGGCGAGAAGATCAAGCTCCGTGGCAACGAGATCGGCCCGGCCCCATCATCGCCACCGCTCGCGGAGGCCGAGCTGTCTATCAAGCCGCTTGAGGTCAGGGCCGGAAGCGACCTGACGCTCGTGGTCAAAGTCAGCAATAAGGGGAAAGGGCCACTCTATCGGCTGCAGGGAAAGACCAAAAGCCAGGACCCGGCGCTGGATGGCCATCTCTTCTACCTGGGGAAGATCGAGGGCGGGCAGAGCGCCGAGGATGCTGTTATCCTGCGGATACCGCGCGACCGGGGGGATGCTGAGCTACCGATGCGTATCGAATTCGAGGAGTACAACGGGTTTGCTCCCGATCCGCTGAAGGCGATGATTGCGTTGAAAGGGCTGCCGCGGCCGCGATTCGCCTATACCTACCAGGTTATCGACGATGGAAGCGGCAAGTCGGTCGGCAATGGCGATGGCCGGATCCAGAAAGGAGAGGCGGTGGACCTGCTGCTGACCCTCAAGAACGTCGGGCCGGTTGCTGCGCAGCAGACCTCGGCAGAGGTCACGAGCAGGGTCAGCCAGGGCCTCAGCATCCTCGATGGCACCATCGAGTTCGGGTCGCTGAAGACCGACGAGACCAAGACCGCCAGGGTCAACCTGTTCATCCACAAAGACCTGACGGTGTCGGAGATCCCGGTCAAACTCTTCATCCGAGAGAAGGGCCTGAACGTCACGCTGGATGAAGAGCTGAAGCTCGCCGTGGATAGCCGCCCGCCCCCCCCAGATCGTGGTCACCAATAAGCTCGTCGCTGTCAAAGGCGTCTCGGCGAAGATTCACAGCGGCGCCGGCCCCGACACGTCGGTCATCGCCTCAGCGGCCAAGGATCAACCACTCGCCGTGACGGGCGAGTTGGGAGACTGGTATCGGGTGCAGATCTCCGAGACCAGCTGGATCCCGAAGCGCGAGGTGGCAGAGGCGCCCGTGACGGCGAAGGGCGAGATTCCCGTCCCCACAGTTCGCGGGCCGGCAGTGGTCAAGCTGTTCCAGAATGCCCCGCCGGTCATCGCCCTTGCCTCGCCTACTGAGGGGCAACAGGTGACCGCTGACCGGATCCAACTGATCGGAGCGGCGGCGAGCGAGAAAGGCGTGGCGCGGGTGGAGGTCCGGGTGAACGGACAGCTCATCGCACAGCGCGAGGGTCGCGGGGTGGCGGTCAGGACGACCGCGGTGGAGAAGACCTCAAGCTTGGACTTCTCCGAACGGCTGCCGCTTCGTGAGGGCAAGAACGAGATCGTCGTGACCGCGTTCGACCAGGACAACCTCTCCACCACGCGGACCCTGACCGTCACCAGGGTGGTCGATCGGGGCCAGATCTGGGGAGTGGCCGTCGGGATTTCCCAGTACAAGGCCGTCCGGTCGCTCAAGTTTGCGGACAAGGATGCCCTAGCCTTCTATGACTATCTCCTGAACCAGGTGGGGGTGCCCAAGGAGAACTTGACACTCCTGACCAACGAGCAAGCCACCCTGTTCAACCTCAAGCGGAGCCTGGGCACAGACCTGAAGCGAAGGGCGGGCCAGAAGGACACCGTGATCATCTACTACGCCGGCCACGGCGCGCCCGAGACCGACGCCACGAGCCCCGATGAGGATGGGCTGGAGAAGTACCTCGTCCCCTACGACGCCGATCCTAACGACCTGTACACCACCGCGCTGCCGATGCGGGAGGTGGAAACCATCTTTCAGCGCCTGGCCTCCGACCGCGTCATCTTCATCACCGACTCGTGCTACAGCGGGGCCACCGCCGGCCGGACCTTCGCCACCGCCTCCCGCCGGGCGGTGGTCTCGGACGCCTTCCTCTCTCGCCTCTCTAAGGGCGAAGGCCGAGTGGTTCTGACCGCCAGTCGGGCGAGCGAGGTGAGCGAGGAGCGCGAGGACCTCGGTCACGGGGTCTTCACCTACTACCTCCTGGAGGACCTGCGGGGGAAGGCCGATCTGGACGGGGACGGCATCATCACCGTCGATGAGGCCTACAACTACGTCTCGAAGAAGGTGCCCGAGGTGACCGGCCAGAACCAGAACCCCGTCAAGAAGGGCGAGGTCGAGGGTCAGCTCATCCTGGGCCGCGTCCAATGACGGAATCGTCCGCCCCCTCATATCAAGTCATGAAGAAAGGTTGTTGAATTGAGTAGAATCTGGAGAGGCGCCCTTTGCTGTACCTAGATCTGTTCAGATCCTTGGCCAAACACAACATCCCCTATCTCCTGGTGGGCGGCGTGGCGGTGAATCTGCACGGTATCCCGCGGATGACAATGGATGTGGATCTGGCGATAAAATTCACTCAGGAGGGCATCGGCGAGCTAGACGAGATGTGCCGGGAGCTGTCGCTAGTGCCGATCCAACCTGTGACGGTACAGCAACTTGCGGATCCCAGGGAGCGAGAACGGTTGCGAAGTGAAAAAAACATGCTCGCCTTATCGCTGCGTTCCCCGGTGGCGTCGGACCCGACGGTGGATCTGCTCCTGGAGACGGTTTGGGACTTTGATGCGGCGTGGGAGCGACGGGTTGTTCGCAAGATCGGGGAGGTCCCCATCAACCTTGCCTCCATAGGGGATCTTATTGCCATGAAACTCGCGGTCGGCAGGCCCCAGGATTTGGCAGACGTTGAGCACTTACGCAGGTTCCTCGATGAGCCGGCCACTTGATCGCGGGATGGGCCAGTCCGTCCGACTCGGCTATACCTATTTTGTCAACGAGGAGCAGCTTGCCTGGTACGGCACCCTGACCATCTTGGAGCGCCTTACCTGGTTGGATCAGGCGCGCCAGTTCATTCTCTTGGTGGAGACTGAAGAGACAGCCAAGCGAAGGGCAAGGCTCCGTCATGAGAGCGTCGAATGATCTTGGAGCCGGGCGAGTGAGGTGAGCGAGGAGCGCGAGGACCTCGGTCACGGGGTGTTCACTTACTACCTCCTGGAGGGCCTGCGGGGGAAGGCTGATCTGGACGGGGACGGCATCATCACCGTCGATGAGGCCTACAACTACGTCTCGAAGAAGGTGCCCGAGGTGACGAGCCAGAACCAGAACCCCGTGAAGAAGGGCGAGGTCGAGGGCCAGCTCATCCTGGGCCGTGTCCGCTGACCGGCTCGCGTCAGGCCACGCGAGCTGAGGAATGAATAAATCCCGTGCCAGTCCGTCTAACAGGGTGAAAGACGCAAGAGCCCCTCGCTGCCAGGAAGCAATCAACCTGAATCCGGCGTGAAAACGGTCGCTCTTAGAGCTTAAGGTGTCCGATCCGATCCAAGGCAAACTTCAACACACCCTCACTGGGGCCGCTCGCAGGCAAGGCCAACCCGGGGCGATGTCGGTTCGACGCAGTTGGGCAGGCAGGCCTTCGGGGGCCTCAGGGCATCACGGTGAATGCTACTTCTAAAGTAGCTTTCACCGCAAAGCCTATTCGCTGGGCTCATCGAGAATTGGCGCCGCATGTGCAGGGAGTCGCCTACGTTCTCGCGCAGGATTCAGGATCAACTCTTTAAGTGAATGAAGGAGGAACCCATGAACAGCGGACAAGCGAATCGCTCGATACGGGACGCGTCAAGCACTCTGAGACACCGGCCTGACGCATTTAGTGTCGCGCCTGCCCTGGACGACCACAGCCGGTTCATCACGTGACCGCCCGCGACGCCGCCACGAGCTGCGCGCCCACCTGTGTGGCGTGGCGAGCGGGGCGGCCAGCGGGCACCCAAAGTGGCCAAGTCGAGGTGGAGAAACCGGTCAATTTGAACTTGCAATAACATCCAGCCCACCCTTGACATTCGAGCGTCTAACATAGTATAAGCACCTCAGCATTTCTGCGGACTTTTGGAAAGGTGCGAGTGTGCCTTGCCCGCTGCGTGGGCCAAGGATCGCCTTCCTGCCCGATACGATCTCCGTCGGGCCACATAACCGTATAGGATCCCACACAACGCTGAGTTCAACCGGGAGCCTCCAAATCATTTGATGGCCGGGGAACCAAGCACGCATAGTCAACAATTGCGCTCCGGCGGTTCTGCCGGGCCGGAGACGCGGCCGTCCGTAGCTACACGGGCTATCGAGTTCGTTAGAAACGGCGATGTGGTTGGGCTAGGCACCGGACGCGCGGCGACCGCGTTTGTGCATGCCCTCGGCGTAGCCGTCAAGGGAGGGCTGCGGGTCCGTGGTGTGCCGACCTCGCAGGTAACGGCCGACCTGGCGATGCAGCTAGGCATCCCGCTGGCAAGGCTCGACGAGGTGGGCCAGATCGACGTCACGTTCGACGGCGCCGATGAGGTGGACCCTCACCTCGACCTCATCAAAGGGTATGGCGGTGCGATGGTGCGGGAGAAAATCGTGGCGGCTTCGTCGCGGCGCCTGATCATCCTGGTCGGAGCCGAGAAGCTCGTGCCGGTCCTGGGGAGCCGCGGCGTCCTTCCGGTCGAGGTGGTGCCCTTTGGATTGCCATTGTGCCAGAGGCGCCTCAAAGAGCTAGGTTGTCGGCCAACAGTGCGCCTGGTCGAAAGCCGCCCGTTCGTGACCGACAACGGGAATCAGATCCTTGATTGCGGCATCTCTCCGATCCCCGACCCGGCCGCCCTCGAGCAATCGATTCTCTCGATCCCCGGGGTGGTCGGCACGGGGCTCTTCATCGGGATGGCCGACACCGTCCTCGTCCAGGACGGCGAGGCAGTTGCGGTGCGGCAGCGAGCCGATCGATGACGGGCGAATATCGAGCATGGTGACGAACCCTGAAACAGAAATCGGATCGAGGGTAGCGCTCCTGGCCGGGACCTCCCGAGTGTGTGCGGGCGCGCTGGAGGAGGCTATCGGACGGTACCGCGCAGAGCTGGAGCGGGTTGGCTTCGTCCAGGGGCTGTGGGCCAAACGCGCTGGACTCTGGTCCGATCAACCGGACGTCCAACAGAAGATCGAGAAGCGGCTCGGCTGGCTCGAGTCGCCCGAACGGATGGTCACGGCGTTACCGCGGCTGACGCGGTTCGCCGATGCCGCATGGAGGGAAGGGATCAAGCACGTCGTGCTGCTGGGCATGGGTGGTTCGAGTCTGGCTGCTGAGGTGATGCGTGCCATCCTCGGGGGGGTCGAAGGCGCACCGCAGTTCACGACGCTCGATACGACCGATCCGGCCGCGATACGCAATGTGGAGGAGAAGATTTCGATAACGGAGACCCTCTTCCTGGTCAGCAGCAAGTCGGGCACGACCATCGAGCCGAATCTGCTCTGGACCTATTTCGTCAGCCGCCTCGCGGCGGCGGGCGTGAAGCAGCCGGGCCATCATCTTGTCGCGATTACCGATGAGGGAACCCCGTTTCACGATCTCGCGGAGCGCAACGGGTACCGGGAGATCTTCCTGAACGCCGCCGACATCGGCGGCCGGTACTCAGCGCTCTCGTTGTTTGGGCTGGTCCCGGCCGCTCTGATGGGGATCGATCTCGGTGGGCTGCTTGCCTGGGGCCGCGCGATGGCGCACGTCTGCGGCCCGGCAAGCACAATAGTCGAAAACCCGGGCGTAGCACTCGGTATTGTGATGGGGGCTGCAGCCAGGGGTGGCCGGGACAAGCTCACGTTGATCGCCGGAGAGCGGCTGACACCGTTCGGCCTGTGGATCGAACAGCTCGTGGCAGAGAGCACCGGGAAGAAGGGCAGGGGGATCGTGCCGGTCGTCGGTGAGCCGCTCGGCCCTCCGTCGGTCTACGCAGATGACCGCTTGTTCGTGCGCCTGCGTTTGCACGGCGGTGGCGCGGAAGAGGAACGCCTTGACGGTCAGGTGGAGCGTCTCAGGGCGGCAGGCTTCCCTCTCGTCACCATCGATGTGAAGGAGCCGGCTGCCATCGGGGCCGAGTTCGTCCGGTGGGAGATCGCGACGGCGACGGCCGGGGCGATCCTGGGGGTGAACCCGTTCGATGAACCGGATGTCCAACGAGCTAAGGACGCCACGCAAGCCTTGCTGGAAAGAGTGGTGATCGAGGGGAAGCTGCCTGCAAGAGGGCCCCAGATGATCGTGGACGACCTGAACCTCACCTTTAACAAACCTGTGCTCGATAAACTTGAGGCCTACGGGAAGGATGCAGGTGCGGTGCTCGGCACTTTCTTACGGCTCCTCGAAAAAGGGGACTACGTGGGGCTCCTGGCCTACCTTCCATTCGACGCCACCATCGGTGAGCGGTTCGCCAGGCTCCGGGCTGCCATACGAGACCGAGCGCGGGTCGCCACCATGTTCAGTTATGGGCCCAGGTACCTCCATTCGACCGGCCAACTGCACAAAGGGGGGCCGAATACCGGGATCTTCGTGCTTTTCACCGCTGACCCCCAGGAAGACCTCGCCATCCCGGGAGCGCCGTACTCGTTCGGCACCCTCGAATTGGCCCAGGCGCTTGGCGATTTCGCCTCACTCGAAGCTGGGGGGCGTCGCGCGGTTAGATTGCACTTGCCTGCTCCCGACCTGAAGAACGTTGAGCGGGCTTGCTCGCTGCTAGAAAGTGTGCTTCCGACGACGTGATACGCCGAGAGCCCACATCGGGGAACCTCATTGGCATCCAATCACGGGGGACTGAATGAGCCTCACAGGTATCACCCTTAGCCGCCATCTCCTCGACGATCAGGGGGAATTGGCCGACGGCGACCTTGCAGCGCTCCTCATGCAGATCAGTCTCGTCGCGAGGATTATCTCGCGCGAGGTCAAGCGGGCGGCGCTCGTTGGGATGTTGGGGTATACCGGAGAGGTGAACGTGCAGGGAGAGCAGGTGAGGCAACTCGATCTCTGGTCGAACGAGGTCTGTGTGAATGCGCTCAAAGAGACCCGCCTCGTCTGTACCGTGGTCTCGGAGGAGATGGAGAACCTGCTTCACTTCGACCGTAACTGCGTCGACGGGAGCTACGTGGTCTGTTTCGACCCCGTCGATGGCTCGTCGAACATTGGCGTCAATGGGACGGTCGGGACAATTTTCTCGGTACGTCGCCGGCGGGGGGAGGGGCGGGAACACGCGGCGGCCGACCTCCTCCGGAAGGGAACCGAGCAGGTGGCGGCTGGCTATGTGATGTACGGCCCCAGCACCATCCTTGTCTACACCGCAGGTCGAGGCGTGCACGGCTTCACGCTGGATGAGACGATCGGCGAATACCTGCTGTCGCACCCGAACATCACGATCCCGCGGCGGGGGAAGATCTACAGCGTAAATCTGGGGAATTACCATCGGTGGCCAGAACAGACGCGGCGGGCAATTGATTATTTCAACTCCCCAGACAAAGGGGCGGGCCGGCCCTACTCACTCCGCTACGTGGGTACGATGGTGTCTGACCTGCACCGCACGCTGCTCGAAGGTGGGGTGTTCATGTACCCAGGCGAAGCGGGCGAGGGGAAAAAATCTCGTGGCAAGCTCAGGCTCCTCTACGAAGCGCAGCCGATGGGCTATGTCGTGGAGCAGGCGGGAGGCCGGGCCAGCACCGGGCTCGAGCGGATTCTTGATATTGAGCCTTCGGAGTATCATCAGCGCGTGCCGTTGATCATCGGAAGCGCCGATGACGTGGCGATCGTCGAGGAATTCTACCGAGGGGAGCGATAGTGCGCCACGATGTACGTAGCGTCCTGCGCGGGAGTTCAACCCACTGGGGCAGATCAAGGGAGGGAGGCCAGCATGAACAAACGTATCCGTGAGATACTCGGGTGGTACAGCAGCGACAGTCCCGGGACCCTGACCAACCTGGCGCGCCTGCTGAACCATGGCTACCTTACCGGCACGGGGCGGCTGGTGATCCTGCCGGTGGATCAAGGTTTTGAACACGGCCCGGCGCGAAGCTTCGCGATCAATGCCCCAGCGTACCATCCACACTATCACTTTGAGCTCGCGATCGAGGCTCGCTGCAACGCGTATGCGGCGCCACTCGGCTTCATCGAGGCGGGGGCGGCGGACTTCGCGGGTCAGATTCCCCTGATCCTGAAGCTCAACAACCACGACGTGCTGCACGACGAGAAAGACCCGCTTTCGGCGGTGACAGGCAGCGTCAAGGACGCTCTGCGCCTTGGCTGCGCCGCCGTCGGCTTCACGATCTACCCCGGCTCGGCCCATTGCAGCACGATGTACCAGCAGTTTCGCGAGATCGCCGCGGAGGCGAAGGCGTCCGGATTGGCGGCGGTCTGCTGGTCCTATCCGCGCGGCTCCGGCCTGAGCAAGGAGGGCGAGACCGCGGTCGATGTCGTAGCCTACGCAGCGCAGATTGCCGCCCAGCTTGGCGCGCACGTCATCAAGGTGAAGTTGCCCAGTGCCCACATCGAACAGGCGGATGCCAAAAAGGCCTACGAGAAGGCCAAGGTGCCGATCGGCACATTGCCCGACCGCGTTCGGCACGTGGTCCAGAGCGCCTTCGACGGGCGCCGCATCGTGATCTTCTCCGGAGGGGCGACCAAGGAGGACGACAACGCGGTGCTGGACGAGATCCGGGGGATTCGCGATGGCGGCGGATTCGGCACGATCATCGGACGCAACTCGTTTCAGCGCCGCCGCTCAGATGCGATCGACCTGCTCACGAGGATCATGAAGATCTACGCGGGGGAAATGCAGTAGGTGCGGCGAAGACGGCGCTTTTAGAGATGTCATTGCTGCGAAAGTCCCCCTCACCCCCACCCTCTCCCCCAGATTGTATAGACTGGGGACATAGGTAACACATGTTCGGAGACATGGGTAACACCTTTTTCAGGCATGATGGGCTTCGAAAGGAGGAGCCGTCATGCCGTGGCAGGAGGTGTCGACCGTGTCGTTG
>Ga0184615_10000419_pt1 | contig 23763 bp, 23 predicted proteins | sample PLM4_65_coex_FD_133134 | JGI IMG/M metagenome (GOLD analysis project Ga0184615, IMG submission 133134) | Groundwater sediment microbial communities from an aquifer in East River, Colorado, USA - PLM4_65_coex | ecosystem: Environmental > Terrestrial > Soil > Riparian zone | place: USA: East...
AAGTCGGAGTCGGTGTCGAGGTGGAGGATGTGCGCGTACTCGTGGGTGATGACCAGTCGCAGCCAGTCGTCGTAGTTGACCAGAAACATCGAGCCCGCCGGCGGCGTGAGATTGATGTAGAGCGTGTTGTAGGGGACGGGTGTTGCCGCCCCGAACACGGCGTCTTCGGTGTCGGTCAAGATCAACTGGGTCGCAGCGCTGGGCGTCCATTCGAAGACGGGCACGAGCTGGCGATGCACGTCCTCCGCAATCACGGCGACTCGGCGGGCCACCTCGTCCTCGCCTTGGTGAAAGTGGATCAGGAAGTGGTCGGTCGTGATCGTGTTCCACGTCAGCGATGGCGAGTACTTCGTGTCGGGGAGGACGACCAGCGCGCACGAGGTTGCAAGCATGCCAACGGCGGCCGCCAGCACGCGTGTGACGAGTCGAGTCTGTGAGGTGAAACCGTTTCGCGTCGAGTGGCCCACGAGTAGGGACACACTCTACCGGCTTCAGGTGGGCAAGTCTACGGGGCTACTATCCTGCTCAGTCGGCTCAGTCCGCTTGACACCGCCGTTCCGGGCGTGCTATAAGCGGCTGGTTTTTGGGGCTCGCGGTGAGCCATGGGTAGGGAGGACAAAGACGTCCTTCAGACGGCGTGTTGCGCCGCTGGGGCGTCTTTTTTATTTGGGACTTGTTCCTGGGGGCATCCGGGGTCGGACTGAAAGGAGAGGGCAATGACGGCGAGAGAGGTGTTGGAGCTGGCGAAGAAGAACAAGGCGCTCATGGTCGACTTGAAGTTCGTCGATTTCCCGGGCGTCTGGCAGCATTTTTCGATTCCGATCGAAGAGCTGACCGAGGGCGTGTTCAAGGAGGGGTTGGGGTTCGACGGGTCCTCGATCCGCGGATGGCAGGCGATCAACAACAGCGACATGCTCGTGATGCCGGACGCCAAGACCGCCGTGATGGATCCGTTCATGAAGGTGCCCACGCTGAGCCTGATCTGCAACATCACGGACCCCATTTCGGGCGAGTCCTATAGCCGGGATCCGCGGTACATCGCGCAAAAGGCGGAGAAGTATCTCAAATCGACCAAGATCGGCGACACGGCGTACATCGGGCCGGAGGCTGAGTTCTTCATCTTCGATACCGCCCGGTTCGACCAGAATAGCCACAGCGGCTATTACTTTATCGATTCGGAGGAGGGCGTCTGGAACTCCGGCCAGGAGGGGGCCAACCGCGCGTACAAGCCGCGGCACAAGGAAGGGTATTTCCCCGTGTCGCCGACCGACGCGCAGGACGACATCCGCACCGAGATGGTGCTCGAGATGCAGAAGATGGGGATCCCGGTGGAGCGCCAGCACCACGAGGTGGCCACGGCCGGCCAGGCGGAGATCGACATCCGCTTCGACTCGCTGGTGAACATGGGCGACAAGCTGATGATGTTCAAGTACATCGTCAAAAACGTCGCCAAGCGCCACAACAAGACCGTGACCTTCATGCCCAAGCCGCTCTTTGGCGACAACGGCTCCGGCATGCACACGCACCAATCGATCTGGAAGGACGGCAAGCCGCTCTTCGCGGGCAAGGAGTACGCGGGCGTGTCGCAGATGTGCCTGTACTATATCGGCGGGATTCTCAAGCACGCGGGCGCGCTCGCGGCGCTGACCAACCCGACCACCAACTCCTACAAGCGGCTGACGCCGGGGTTCGAGGCGCCGGTCAACCTCGCGTATTCGAGCCGGAATCGCTCGGCGTCGATCCGCATCCCGATGTACTCGCCGAGCCCCAAGGCCAAGCGGATCGAGGTGCGCTTTCCCGACCCATCGTGCAACCCGTACCTCGCCTTTGCCGCGATGTTGATGGCGGGCCTCGACGGCATCGAAAACAAGATCGATCCGGGACCGCCCGTGGAAAAGGATCTCTACGACATGGAGCCCGAAGAACTGGCGCGGATCAAAACGATGCCGGGCAGCCTGGATGAAGCGCTGGAGAACCTGGCCGCCGACCACGCGTTCCTGACCAAGGGTGGCGTGTTCACCAAAGATGCATTGGACACGTGGATCTTGTACAAGAAGGATAAAGAAGTCGACGCGATGCGGTTGCGTCCGCATCCCTACGAGTTCTTCCTCTATTTCGATATTTGATCACCGCGACCGAGACACGGAGGGACGACCGATGGGGGTACATCGCATTACCAGTCCGGCGGCCAAGGCGTATATGACGCGGGAACGCATCCTCGGCGACGGGATGACGTTGCTCGGCATCGTCGCCGAGAAATCGGGGCTGAGCCCGCAGGTGCTCGAAGCCGCCGGGGATCTGGCGGCGCAGTTGGTCCCGCACGCCCCGGGGTATGGGGGCAAGGCGCTGCAGATCGTGGCCTCGCAATTCTGGAGGCAGGCCAAGGTCAAGGAAAAAGCGGCCGAAATGCTGTCGTTTGAGGAGCTGGAGAAGAAGGTCGAAGCCCTCCGCCGCACGGCGGGTTAACAGAGCCCCAGGGTCGTCATGGAGAGGGAACTCCTTCGGTACCTCGAACCGTACGACCCTGGGATCTTCCCCGCGCTGGTCACCGAGCGATACGGGATTCCCGAATCGAAGGTGGCCAACCTGGCCTCGAACGAGAATCCCTATCCCCTTTCACGCCCGATCCTGGGCGCGTTGCAACGTGCGCTCGTCGGCTCGAACCGGTATCCCGATCCCTCGTACCGCCGGGGGAAGGCCGCGGTCGCCGGCTATATCGGCTGCCCGGAGGACCGCGTCAGCCTGGGAAACGGCGCCAGCGAGCTGCTGGCCACGCTGGCGCTCGTTGCGCTGAACGCGCGCGATCGCGTCGTGATCCCGATTCCGTCCTACTCGCTGTACCTCTTCGTTGCGATGCTGCAGGACGCCTCGCTTGACCTGGTGGAATTGACCCCGCCCCTGTTTGACGTGGAGATCGAACCGCTGATCGAGCGCGCGCGGGGGGCGTCGATGGTGATGCTGGGGTCGCCGAACAATCCGACCGGACGGTCGATCCCGACGGCGGCCGTCAAGCGGCTGCTGGCCGAGACGGACGCCCTGGTCGTGGTCGACGAGGCGTATGCCGAGTTCTCGGACCACAGCGTCGTCGGCCTGGCGGCGAAGGCGCCCCGGTTGGTCGTCATTCGTTCCTGTTCGAAGTACTTCGGGTTGGCCGGCCTGCGGGCGGGATACCTTGTGGCGGATCCCGCGCTCGTCGATCAGATCGAACGCGTCAGGCTGCCGTTCAACGTGAGCCGGATCGCGGCCGCGGCGATCGAAATTGTCACGAAACGACGCGCGTGGTTTCGCGCCACGAGCCGCCGCATCGTGGCCGACCGCGAACGCCTCAAGACCGCGATCGTCGCCCGCACCCGCTGCCGCGTCCTTCCGTCGGACGCCAACTTCCTGCTCGTCACGCTGCCCGAGGGCCTCTCGTCCGGCAGCGTCATGGAGGGGCTGTTGCGCCGCGGCGTCATCGTCCGCGACGTCAGCGGGATGCCGGGCCTCGGCGAGGGGTATCTTCGGATCACGGTCGGCCGTCCCGCCGAAAACCGACGCCTCGTCCAGGCGCTCGCGAATCTGCCGGAAACCCGCGTCGCGGCGCGCCGCGCGTCATGACCCCGCTCGAACGCAAGGTTCAGGAGCTCACCTGCCTGTACGAGGTGGCCCGCAGCCTGTCGGCGTCGCTCGACATCAAGGCGACCGCCGGCGATGTCCTGGGCATCCTGGGGACGGTGCTCGGCATGACGCGCGGGACCTTGACGCTGTACGATCCGGCCACCGACGATCTGGTCATCACCGCCGCCTACGGCCTCACGCCGGAGGAAATGGCGCGCGGGCGGTTCAAGACCGGCGAGGGCGTGACCGGCGCGGTCTTCGTGAGCGGGGAGCCGATGATCGTGCCGGACTTGGGCAAGGAGCCGCTGTTTCTCAACCGGACGCAATCGCGCCCGGACCTGTCCCACCTGGCGCTGGTCGCGGTGCCGGTGCAGGCGCAGGGGCAGACCCTCGGCGTGTTGAGCGTCGACCGCGTTTTTCCGGCGGGTTCGGCGAGTCTCGATGAAGACGTGCACGTGCTGACCGTGGTGGCGTCGCTCATCGGCCAGGCGGTCAAGCTTCAGCGGATAGTCGATGACGAACGGCGCGCCCTCGAGGCGATGAACCTCTCCCTGCAGCACCAGTTGCAGGCGAAGTATCGCGCCTCGCCGATCGTCGGGCGCAGCGCGGCGATGGCCGAGGTGTTCGAGGCCATCGAGAAGGTCGGCGGGAGCCGCGCCACGGTGCTTCTGCTGGGGGAGAGCGGGACCGGCAAGGAACTGATCGCGCGCGCGATCCACTACAACAGCCCGCAGGCCGAGGGGCCGTTCATCACGCTCAATTGCGCGGCGCTGCCGGAGAACCTGGTCGAGAGCGAGTTGTTCGGCCACGAAAAGGGCGCGTTCACCGGCGCGACGGCGGTCCGCAAGGGGCGGTTCGAGCTGGCCGACGGCGGCACGCTGTTTCTGGACGAGATCGGCGAGCTACCCTTGACCATGCAGTCCAAGCTGTTGCGCGTCCTCCAGGAGCGGGCGTTCGAGCGGGTCGGCGGCGGGAAGACGATCACGGTGCAGGTCCGGCTGATTGCGGCGACGAATCTGGACCTCGATCGCGCCGTCGCCGGGGGCCGGTTTCGCGAGGATCTCTACTACCGGCTCAAGGTCGTTCCCATCCGCGTGCCGCCGCTGCGCGAGCGCAAGGTGGACATCCCGCTCCTGGTCGACCATTTCCTCAAGCGCCTCCGCCAGGAGCACCAGAAGCCGACGACGATCGTGCCCGAGGCGCTCGCGCGGTTGGTGGACCACCACTGGCCGGGCAACGTCCGCGAGTTGGAGAACACGCTGGAGCGCCTCGTGATCATGGGACGCCAGCCGCAGATCCAGCTCCAGGACGTGACGGCCATCCTCGGCGAACGGCCACCGGCCGGGGCGGCGGGCCTCGACGCCGAGGCCTCGCTCACGTCCTCGGTGCAGGATCTGGAGCGGCAGCAGATCGTGAAGGCGATGGAGGACGCGAAGGGCGTGCAGGCGAAGGCGGCCAAGATGCTGGGGATCACGCCGCGGCAGCTGGGGTATCGCCTCAGAAAATACGGCCTTGCCTCGTAGGGGCGCGCCATGACCGTGTTCCTTAGTGCCGCGTTTCTCCAGCAATGCTTTGCCATGCACCGCCTCGATCTTGTGGTCAGGCAACTCAAGGGGTCGGGGATCGTCGTCGTGTGCCGGCAGTGCAAGATTCGGCACACCGTCAGGCTGGGGCACTGGTCTGAGGAACGGGAGGTTCCGTCCGTCGACGCGATCCCGCTGTTTTCGGAGCCTCTTCTCCTGTGCGTGGCGACGCATCTGCCCGCGATCGGGGTGCACGCGGTGGACGTGGTGCGCGACGCCCTCGACCTGTGGTGCGCCCAGTGCCGGGCCACCTATCCCTTTCGGATCATCGAGTGCGTCACGCGCTCGGGGTCGGAGTCCCCGGCGAGATGACCGAGCGGTCGGCGGATCCCGAGTTCGACGCGGTCGTCATGTTCCACGGCCACCTGTGCCTCGACATCGCGTTGGGATACCGCGTCGCGAAGGCCGCGATGCGCGCGCTGGCGTGCGAGCGACCGCGCGACGAGGAGTTGGTCGCGGTCGTGGAAACCGACGCGTGCTCGGTCGATGCCATCCAGGACGTGACCGGGTGCACGTTCGGCAAGGGGAACCTCGTGTATCGCCCATATGGCAAGGCGGCGTACACGTTCTTCGACCGACGCACGGGCCGGGCCGTCCGTGTTTACTGCCACTTCTGGGAAACGTTCGACCGCGGAGAGGGCGTGGCCTTCACCGCGCTGATGAATCGCGTGCTCGCTGGCGAGGCATCGGCGGAAGAGCAGGAGCGGTTCGGGCGCGAAATGAACGGCTTTTCGCACCGTATCCTCTCGCTCCCGGAGCGCGACCTCTTTTCCGTCGTGCCGATCGACGGCAGTCCGCCGCCGACGGCCCGCATCTTCTCCTCAGCCCCGTGCGATCGCTGCGGCGAATGGACGATGGAGGCGCGGCTTACCGGGGTCGGCGGACAGCGGCTTTGCCCACCTTGCCAAAATCGGGATAGTCAGCGATAGTCGTCCGTCCATACTCCCTGTGGTTACCGACCATTCCGAAGGGATTGTACATTATGGAACAGTCTGAGGTGGAAGGAATTGGAGGCTAATTAGGTCATTGAGAAAGGGGATAGAGGCGGAATGCACAGATAGTCGCACACATTCACTCGCCCTCGCCCGGTTCAGAAATGTAGGCTCGATACGAGACTGGCGGCAGGCAATTGGAAACGGTCATAGATTCGGTCATACGCGATCCGCTCTTTTCTGACCAACTGTTTGTTTTGTTCCTCATGGTGGCATTTTTTTTCACCGTGGATGGTCTGAAGATCTTGGTCGAGATTCACGGACGCGCTCGCGTCCGTGACTTTTCCTCTTCGCCTGACGACGTGACTGCGGTTGTCCCGTGTCACAACAGCGCCAGCGTGATTAGGCAGACGATCGAGGACCTCCTCCACGTGCTCTCTCCGGATCGCATCATTGTCGTCGATGATGCAAGCACCGACGACACCGCCGAGATCGCTCGTTCGATGGGGGTCCGAGTGTTTCAGTTCAAGAAAAATAAGGGAAAGGTCTCGGCGATCAATTTGGGAATATTTCGCGTGAAGACTCGCTACACCTTGTTGATCGATGATGACACCAGGCTTGGCGCTTCGCGTCTTCCGACATCGCTCTTGGAAGAAGGGTATAGTGCCGTTGCTTTTAACGTGTTGCCCAGTCGCCGGGCGCGAGAACTTGTCAATGGGACGAACTTTGTCAGTTGCCTTCAGCGGTATGAGTACAGCAAGTCCATGGAGATTGGAAAGCGGTTTCAGGACGCCACGCTGAGCGTGAGCTGTATTTCCGGAGCCGTCGGGTTGTTTCTTACCGAGCGCCTCAATCGCCAGCACCATATCCACACGACCATCTTTGCCGGGGAAGATTTGGAGCGTACGCTGAAGGACCTCCTCCGAGGCGGCCAAGTGGCGTTCGTGAATGAAATGGTCTGGACAGTGGCGCCAGACAACTGGCGCGATCTGACTCGCCAGCGCCTGTTCAGTTGGTACCCTGGGTTTTATCGAAACCTCTCGACCTTTGGTCGGGTCCTGTTCGCGTCGAAAATGCCCTGGCGGCTCCGGTTTGAGATGCTATACAACGTTTATGTCATTTTCAGTGACCCAGTGAAAGTGTATTCATTCGCAGCTCTCTTGGTCTATCGGCGTTGGGAATACCTGACTGGGTTGTACGTGATATATCTCGTCATGGAACTCTATCCATTTGGGGTGGTGGAGAAGAAGTTGCCTGTCGTTCGGTACTATCTCCTGGGATTTCTTGCCTATCCAATCTATGGTGTCTACAACACGTTCCTCCGATTCCTTGCCATTTTCATTTGGGCGTGGCATCGCATCGTCACTAAAAAGATGCGTCCCAAGGGACGCCCAGAGGATCGTATTGAATGAACAGGGTCAAAGGCCTCCTCATTTCGGCACTATTGACGGGTGTAACAAGCCTTTGCGCAACCACGGTGCACGCGTTCGACGGCGTGACCTTGACGGCGGACTACATTGTCGATAAAGGCGCCCAGCGGCGCAGCTTTCTCGATAAGCAAATCCGCCTCGATTATCGCCGAGTGTTCGTTGCCGGTTTCCTCGGTGATTATCAGAAGGGAGGGGAAATCGGAGGATCGATCCTGGACCGTCGTCGTTCTGCTTACAGTCTGACGGTAAGACGCCGGGAAAATGATCGAATGATTCAACCCGGCGTCGAGTGGGTCCTGGGAAAAGGGTTTGTCCTAAAGGGTGAAGTGCGTTTTATCAAGGTCGACGAACCGGAACCTCCAGTCACCGGTGACCGGTTGACCGTGTACGGCGTCGGGCTTGACCGGTATTACGGCGACTATCACTATGCCTCGCTGATGTATTACACGGATCCACGAGAGGGTGGTCGGTATTCAATCATTCTCAGCAATACCTGGGCTGACCTCAACCGCTCCTTAAGGCTCGGTCTGATTCCTCGGAGCGATCGCACGGTCGGCTATTTTTTGACTGCACGGTATCATTGGTTGCTGATTGCCTACGCGTATACGCGCGAAGTCGACTTTACCGCGTTGGATCGGCGGGTCGCGACGATTGGGTTGCAGATCCCATTTGACCGACGCTGGTCGCGGCCGGAAGAATGATGTGCCATGTGATGGATGCCTCTCAACGCCGGCCGGCCGCAGGATGGGTGAGCGCAGGAAGGCGCGATGTGAGCTCCGCGTGTGGCTGAATACCCCGGATATGGACTGGTCGCTCTCCAGCCTTCACGCACTCGTCAGGCAGAGGTTCTGTCGCCGGTCGGAGCAACGAATCACCTCGGACATCCCCTGCGCTGTTGTTGCCCGCGGCCGGGCCTTTCCCGGGATGATCGAAGATTGCAGTGAAAGAGGTTTGCTTGTCCGCCTTCTTGCACTGTCTGACCGGATTCCTCCCGAATGTATCGTCCGATTGGTCAAAGAGACCAGTCCGTTTGCCCTGACATGCCGTATTATGTGGCGGAGACCTGTCGGAGCTGATTTGCGTGTCGGGCTGCAAATCATCGAAATTCCTGCTTGGGTGAGAACAGAACCCGTGACGACGAGTCAGTAGCGATCCGATGAGAGATCAGTCCGCGTTCAACGTCGTCCGTCTGCTCGACGCGGTGGGCCATGCGTGGGCGGGGTTCCGCGCGGCTTTTCGCAGCGAGCCGGCGTTTCGCCTGGAGCTGGCGTTGCTCGCCGTGCTGGCCCCGCTCGGAGCATGGCTGGGGCGGACGGGCGCGGAGCGCGCGCTGCTCATCGGAAGCTGGCTGGGCGTGCTGGTGGTCGAGCTGTTGAACTCGGGGATTGAGACTGTGGTGGACCGAATCGGGCCCGAGCGCCACCCGCTCTCCAAGCGGGCCAAAGACCTCGGCGCGGCGGCGGTGATGGCGGCGGTCCTCGCCGCTGGCGTGGTGTGGGGCGTGATCCTGGCCGGGTGGCTCCGCTCCGGCTGACGCTCGCGCGTCAGGCCAGTCGATACGCCTCGATCTCCGCGGGATCTTCGCCCAGGCGGTGGATGTCCTTGGGGCGAAACGCTCCCTTTTCGGTGATGATCGCGGTGATCAAGTCGGCGGGGGTCACGTCGAACGCGGGGTTGGCCACGTCGACGCCGTCGGGCGCGATGTGGGCGAGGCCGTGGACGTGGGTGACCTCGCGCGGGTCGCGCGCTTCGATGGGAATGTGGGTGCCCGAGGGGATCGACAGATCCAGCGTGGACGTGGGGGCGGCGACGTAGAAGGGTATGCCGTGATAGCGGGCCAGCACCGCCACGCTATACGTCCCGATCTTGTTGGCCACGTCGCCGTTGGCCGCGATGCGGTCGGCGCCCACGATGCAGCGCTGGATCCGCCCCTCGCGCATCAGCGCGCCCGCCATGTTGTCGGTGATCAGCGTCACCGGGATGTTGTCCTGCATCAGCTCCCACGCGGTCAGGCGCGCGCCCTGCAAGACGGGCCGCGTTTCGCCCGCGATCACGCGGATCTTCTTGCCGTCCTCCCACGCGGCGCGGATCACCCCGAGTGCCGTGCCGTAGCCGCCGGTCGCGAGCGCGCCCGCGTTGCAATGGGTCAGAATCGTGTCCCCGCCCTCGATCAACGCCGCGCCGATTTTGCCCATTGCGCGGTTCATCGCGATGTCCTCGTCGAGGATCGTCTGGGATTCGTCGATCAAGCGGGTCACGAGGGCGTCGATGCCCAAATCCCGGCCGCTCGCCGCGACGCGTTTCATGCGGTCGAGCGCCCAGAACAGATTGACCGCGGTGGGGCGGGTGGCGGCGAGCTCATCGGCGATTCGGCTCAGCTCGCGAAGAAAGTGGTCCGGGTCTCGGGTCTGGATCGATCGGGCGCCGAGGGCGAACCCCATCGCGGCCGCGATGCCGATCGCCGGCGCGCCGCGGACGCTCAAGTTGCGGATGGCTTCCGCGACCTCGTGGTGGTCGGCGCAGTCGAGGTAGACGACCTGGCCGGGGAGTTGACGTTGGTCGATGAGGCGGACCCGGCCTTCGTGCCATCCGACGGTGGTGAATCGGCTTCGCGCCCCCATGATCCCTCCAGGCAATGGACCATTCTACGCCGCGATCGCGCGCCGTGTCAAAGCGGCGCGGTGCGCGTTGACTTTTCGCGCCCCGACCTGCTACCCTGCCCAAACTTGGACGGTCGCGATCCTCGGGGAGGCTCGATGAAGGTCGGCGTTCCGCGAGAACTGATGGAGCACGAGTACCGGGTCGGCATGACGCCGGGCGGGGTGCGGGCCCTGACCAAGCTCGGCGCGCAGGTATTCGTCGAGCGCGGGGCGGGCGATGGCAGCGGCTACGCGGATCGCGCCTACGAGGAAGCTGGCGCGCTGCTCGCGGCCTCGACCGAGGCGGTCTACCGGATGTCCGACCTGGTCGTCAAGGTCAAGGAGCCGCTCCCCAAGGAATACCCGTGGATCCAGAAGGGGCAGGCGCTGTTCACGTTCCTGCACCTGGCCGCGGATCGGGGGTTGACCGAGGCGCTCCTGGCGTCCGAGGTCGTCGGGATCGCGTACGAGACGGTGACGCAGGCCGACGGAGTGCGGCCACTGTTGCGCCCCATGAGCGATATCGCCGGGCGGTTGTCGGTACAGGTCGGCGCGAGTTACCTGCTGCGGACCAACGGCGGCAGCGGGGTCCTGCTGTCCGGCATCCCCGGCGTGGAGCGTGGGCGCGTGACGATCCTCGGCGGGGGGACGGTGGGGACCAGCGCCGCGAAGATGGCGACCGGGATGGGGGCGCGCGTCACCGTGCTCGAGCAGGACCCCAACCGCTTGCGGGGGGTCGACGACCTGTTCGGCGGCAGGATCACGACCCTGATCGCCAGCGCCGAAACGATTCACGCGGCGGTGGTGCAGGCTGATCTGGTCGTCGGCGCGGTGCTGGTGGCGGGCGCGCGGACGCCGCACCTGGTCACGAGCCAGACCGTGGCACAGATGCGCAAGGGATCGGTCATCGTCGATGTGTCGATCGACCAGGGCGGTTGCGTGGAGACGGCTCGGAAGACCACGCAGGCGAATCCGGTCTACACGATGCACGGCGTGATTCATTACGGCGTCACCAATCTGCCGGGCACGGTGCCGCGGACGTCGACGCAGGCCCTCACGTCGGTCACGCTGCCATACGTGATCCGACTCGTCCAGAAGGGCGTGGAGGCGGCGTTGCGCGAGGACCCGGCCTTGGCCGCGGGCCTCAACCTGTTCCGGGGCCGGGTGGTCCACCCGGGCGTGGCCGAGGCCCACGGGATGCGGCTGGAAACGTGGAACTGATCAAACCCCGCCCGCGGCGGGGAGCGCAACGCAGGGCCGGTTTCCCGGCCCGAGGCTGCGAAGTCGTGTGGGGTTGACGCGAGCGCGTGACGAGCGACGAACGGGGTGTGGCGCAGCCTGGTAGCGCACTAGCTTCGGGAGCTAGGTGTCGGAGGTTCAAATCCTCTCACCCCGACGTTTTCCCGGCCTATGAATGAACCGAAGATGTATCAGGCGACGGTCTTCGTGAGCGGCCGGGTGCAGGGCGTGGGGTATCGCCAGTTCGCGGCCGCGGAGGCAAGGCGACTCGAATTGAGCGGCCACGCGAAGAATGTGCGGGACGGCCGGGTGGAAGTCCGGCTTGAGGGAACCCGCGAGGGCATCGAGATGCTCATCGGTCGGTTGCGGATCGGTCCGCCCGCGGCGCGCGTCGAGGCGGTCGACGTGCGATGGCAGGCCGAGACGTCCGGCGTGCGAGGATTCACGGTTGGCTAAACCAAGCCCACAAAGAACGCTCGTCCGAAAACGGCCCCGGAAGCCGAAGGATCTCGAACCCTCCGAGCGGGAGGAAGGCGCTGAGTCGACCGCCGAGGACGAGTTCCCCATCAAGGCGGACGGCGAGGCTGCCGCCAGAGAGAGTGGCACCGCCGACGGCGAGGAGCCGGTCGAGTTTGAGGCCAAAGAAGTCGTCATCGAGAACGAGGCGGAGGAGCCTCCGGAGCCCGGTGGCGCGATGGACGCCGTCAAGAGCTACCTCAAGGAGATTCGACGCTCCACCCTCCTGACGTTCGCGGACGAGCAGCGGCTCTCCAAGCTGATCGAAAAGGGTGACGCCAAGGCCCGCGAGCAGATGATCGAATCCAATCTCCGCCTCGTGGTCAGCATCGGCAAACGCTACATCAACCGGGGCCTGCCGTTTTCCGACGTGCTCGAGGAGGGGAACATCGGCCTGATCAAGGCGGTCGAGAAGTTCAACTACCGGCGCGGGTTCAAGTTCTCCACCTACGCCTCGTGGTGGATCCGCCAGTCGATCGAGCGCGCGATCATCAATCAGAGCAAGCTGATCCGCCTGCCGGTGCACGTCGTCGAGAAGGTCAATCACTACCTGCAGGCGGTCGACGCGTTGATGCAGGAATACGACCGGGATCCGAACGCACAGGAACTCTCCCGGCGCCTCCGGGTGCCCGTGGAAGAGGTGATCCATCTCCAGCAGTTGATCCGCAAGACCTATTCGCTGGAAAGCCCCATCGGGAGCGCGCAGGACACCTCGCTTAAGGACATCATCGAGGACACGTCGCAGATATCCCCCGCCGCCACCACCGAGGGCATCCGCCGCCGGGAGGACATCATCCGCTGGATGAAGATCCTCAAGCCCAACGAACAGAAGGTGCTCGTCATGCGCTTCGGGCTGGACGGCGACGAGCCGCACACCCTGGAAGAGATCGGCAAGGTCTTCGGGCTCACACGCGAGCGCGTCCGCCAGATCGAGGCTGGGGCGCTCACCAAGCTGCGGGGTGTGATGACCAAAAAGTCGATCACCGCCGATCAGATCATCTGACGGGCCCATGGATTTGAAGACGAAAATCAGGGAAGTGCCCAACTTCCCCAAGGAGGGGGTTCTCTTCTACGACATCACGACCCTGCTCCGCGATGCGGGCGGGTTCGCGCGTGTCGTCCACCGTCTCGCCGAGTTCTACCGGGGCGAGGGCGTGACCAAAGTGATCGCCATCGAGTCGCGCGGGTTCATTTTCGGCGCGCCGCTGGCGATCCAGTTGGGTGCCGGCTTCGTGCCGGTGCGCAAACCGGGGAAGCTGCCCGCCGAGGTCTACGAACGCAAGTACGATCTCGAATACGGGTCCAACTCGCTCGCGATTCACAAGGACGCCATCGACCCCGGCGAGCGTGTGCTCATCGTCGATGACCTGCTGGCGACCGGAGGCACCATGGCTGCCACCGTGCACCTCGTCAAGGAATTGGGCGGCGTGGTGGTGAGCATCGCCGTCCTGATCGAACTGGTCGAGCTCCGCGGCCGCGAGAAGCTCAAAGACCACCACGTCCTGTCACTGCTCAGCTACTGACCCTCGTTCCGTGTCCCGCGATCGAGCCACCGTGCCCGCGAGAGCCCTTGGATGGGGGTTGCTGGCCGTCGCGGCATTCACGAGCCCGACCACTGACGCCCGGGCCGCCCAGACCACCGTGTCCGGCGGGCGCTCGGCGGTGGCCGACGCCGTCCGCGCCGCCGAGGCGAACGACGCGCTCACCGTCCTGGGCGGGACATACAGCGGCAACTTCACCATCGACAAGTCGCTCACGATCAAGGCCGGGGATGGCGAGAAGGTGGTCATCGAAGGTTTCAGCGGAAGCCCCGCGATCCTGGTGACCGGTGCCACGACGGTCGTGACCCTCACGGGATTGATCCTCGACGGCGGCGACACCGGCGTTGAGATCGACGGCGGCACGGTGAACCTCTGGAACCTAGCGATCGCGTCGTCGACCACCGCGATTCACTGCACGGCCGGGCTGACGGAAATCCTCCAGGCGACGATCCACGCCGTGACCAACGGGATCTCGTGCCCCTCCACCTTGGTCAAGGCGATCAAGAACACGATTCTGTCCGCCGTGTCGCAGACGGGCATTGACGTCGGTGTGCCGACGACGTCGACAACGATCGCGTACAGCCTCCTGTTCCCAACCCCCCCGAACCCAGGGACCACGGGGACTCCCCCGCCGATCAGCGAAGATCCCCTGTTCGTCGACCCGGCCAACCTCGACTTCCATCTCAAGTCGGGATCTCCGGCGAAGGACCAGGGCGATCCGGCGGTCAAGGATTCGTTCGACGGCTCCACCAGCGATCTGGGCGCGTACGGCGGGCGGGACGCCCCCATCGTGCCGTTTCCTCCCCGTGGCGTGGATGTCTCGTGTGGTTCCTTAGGAATCACCTGCACGGTTTTGTGGGCGGTGAACGCGGATTATCTGGTCACGGGGTATCGGGTGTACTTTGCCTCACCGCTGGCCCCCACGGGAAGTCCGGATTCCTATTCCGGTTCGGCGACGGTAGACGCCTTGCCGGCAACTTCGCCGGTCAGCCGCGAGAGTGGATCGGTCTGTGTAGGGACTGCCTGCCAGCTCATACTCGACGGCCTCGACCCCACGGTGGCGGCGCCGGTCGCTCCCACGGGATTGACCACCGCGTTTGGCGACGGGCACGTGGTGCTCGCGTGGTCTCCGGTCGCGGGCGCGACCGTATACCAAATATTTTACGACCCAATCGTTTCCCCGCCGGTGACGCCGTTCCCATCGCCGGTGAGTGCGACCACGCGCGATATCCCCAATCTCGTGAACGGCACGCCGTACTACTTTACCGTGCAGGGGCTCGCGGAGCCGACCCTCACCGTGGCCGTTGCATCGGGCTACGGCACGCCGGTGGCCACTGCCGCAACGTTCGGCGTGCCGAGCGACATCAAGGACGCAACCTATGGGGTAGCGGTTCCCGGCGCCGTGTCGGCCCCGGTGTCCGAGACCCCCGAACCGGTGGTGGGATTCCCCCCCCTCAAAGACGCCGGCGGATGCTTCATCGCGACCGCTGCGTATGGGTCGCCGATGGCGCCTCAGGTCGACGTGCTGAGGGTCTGGCGTGATCGCCATCTTCGCCCCCATTGGATGGGCCGTTCATTCATTCGGGCCTATGAGACGGTGAGCCCGCCGCTGGCCGATGCCATCCGAGACTCGGCGTGGCTCCGCGCGGCAGTGCGTGTGTTCTTGTGGCCCGTGGTTGGTGCGGCCGCAGTCTGGTTGGCATGGCCTTGGGTGCCACCGGCCGCTCTCATGTTGGCGGTCTGCGGGGTGATGGTCGTGTCCTGGAGACGCCGAGGGGTGGCGCGTGGGTAGGCGGCTGGGTGCGCTGCTGATCGCGGTGGCGCTCGGGAGTGCCCCGGCCCTGGCTCAGCCGCCCGACCAGTCGGTCGCACCGCAGGATCCTCGGTGGAGCGTCGCGCTGGGCGGCGGGTACTTCGTCCCCGCCGTCGATGGTTTTTCCGACCAGTACGGATCGCGTGGCGGGTGGATGCCGGTCCTCGCGCTGTCGTACGCCCTCGGTCCCTCGGTGTGGCTCCAGGGCGACGTCGGTTACTGGACGGCCAAAGGCTTTACGCGCGGTGCGCTCACCGGGCGGGTGAGCGCGGATCAGCAGCGCCTTTCGCTGATACCGGTGACCGTGGGTGCCGAGTACCAGGTTCGGTTTTCGCGCGATCAGTTCGTGGTTCCGTTTGTTGCGGCCGGTTATCGCCGTGTGGCGTACCTTTTGGCGGTCGATGGCGACGAGGATATCCGAGGCGGCGCGAACGGCTGGGTCGCTCGATCCGGGATCGATCTCTCCCTGAACCCGGTCGATCCCTCGGCCACCGCGGCGCTGGCCGAGGAGTGGGGGATCGCGCGAACCTCGCTCCGTGTTGAGGCTCAGTGGGCCAAGGTCGACGCCAAAAGTACCGGCGGTTCCGACATCGACTTGGGCGGGAAGACCTTTCTCGCCGGTTTACGGTTCGAGTTTTAAGATGGAAGCAATTCCTTTATAGGTTGTCGCGGTCCGACCTTAAACCACCTGTCTACGAAATTGGGGCTACCTCAAGGTGACCCCGAGCAGTTCCTCTCTGGTATGCCTCCCTCTGCTGCGCTCCACAGGTCTGTGGTCCAGAGTACTTTTTCTGACACTGAGAGAAATCAAAAATGACGCCATGGAAAGTCCATGCTATCTTCAGAAAGAGAACAAGAGTGTCACCTTGACCGTATATTCGATTCGACTGGAAATCGGAGTGGGCCCACAGCCTTCTCACTTAACAGTGCTACAGGTATTCCTGTTGTTGCTTCTTTTCCTTCATATCCCGCCCGCCGAGTCGAAAGCCGCCGACTTGAGCTACCGCAACAATGACATTTCAGGACTCATTAACCTCATCAATCATTCGAACTTTGAAGTCAGACACAAAGCCACGGAAGCGCTCGAATTCCGTGCATCCGAACTCGAGAACCGCCCCGCGGACATCGCCCGCCTAATTAGGCAACTGGATTACAAATACAATTGGGACTGGTACGTCGTCTCTAAAGTCTTAAGGATCCTGAAAACCGTTGGAAAACCCGCCGCTCACCTCCTCCTTACGGAACTGGATAAAGATCCTCATAAAAAAGAGGGATGGTCTTACTATAAAACATGGCTCTCATTAGCCTACATCGAAATTGATCCAGAAAAGGCCGTCCCATGGGCCATCTCATTTCTGAAGACTGCGGACAGTAGAGAAATCAATGTGCCCGTGGAGAGCTACGCAAAGTTAGGCAAACCCGCCGTCGGACCGCTCATCGAAATCCTTGAAGATGACGCCGCCAGCCTTCGGACCAAACGGTGGGTGATCGCCATTTTAGGCAGGATGGATGACAGGGATGAGCGAATCACTGAAGCCCTCACGAAAATGCTGGAACATCCCAACCCTTACATCCAGATGGCTGCAAAAGAGACTTTAAGTATGAATTTTCAAACGCTTCTTGACGACCTCCAAAATCCGAAGATTCCGAGAAATACTATTTCCACTCCACAACAGCTAGAACCTCAGATTATGGCAGAAGCTATCAAGCGGCTTGGAGAACTCAAAGACCGACGGGCGATCACACCGCTGATTGCCAGACTGGGGGAATTCGACCAGGTCTTAGTGGACGCCCTGAAAAGAATTGGGGACCTCCCGGTGGAGCCCCTTGCCGCCATCTTATTAAGGAGGGAAGACCATCCCATTCAAACAAGGATCGGAGGTATGGGAAGATTTTGGGGAGAATCGTCGCTACCGGATACCAGGGGAAGAGCTGCCATATTGCTGGCCTTTACCGAAGATAAAGCCGCCGCTGTTCCCTATTTGATCCGCGGCCTGGAAGATGAAAACGTCTTTGTCCGCATTGAGGCGACGAGGTCATTAGGCATCATCGGATCGCCAGCGATTGATCCGTTGATCGAAGCTCTCTCATCGGAGAAGCTGTGGGTCCGGGAGGGAGCGGTCAAGGCCCTGGGGACTATCCAATATTCCGAAGGCATCGACGCCCTCCTGCCGCTGTTTCAAGACGAATCCTGGTATATCCGTTACATTGTTGGCTCGACCCTGGCGGGGGAGGGCAAGGAAAACACCTTGCCGCATTTGAAACAGGCATTAAAAAAAGAAGCAAATCCCTTGGTTCGAATGGTCTGGAAAAAAGCCAAACGGGATATTCGACTACGGTCATTGTATCGATTTTTGAGAATTCCCAATGGCATGCCGATTGGATGATGAAAAACTCTAGGTTCAAAAAGCTAACAAGCGTCCTGAAAGCATCCATCATTCTACTGATTATCCTCATCGGAATGAACCTCATCGTCGGCTGCGGGTGGATCATCTATTTGGACAGGGGTTATCATGGAACTGTCATTGATGCGGATACCAAAGAACCTATCGAAGGCGCCGTCGTTGTTGCCGTTTACTCCGCGGGCTGTGCTCGCCCTGTCGAGGGCTATTCGAAAACCCTTGGAGCGCGTGAGACCTGGACCGATACTAACGGTGCCTTCCAGACCTCCTTCTTCTGGACCGTCAGCAGTCCGAACTGTTTTAGGAGTTTTACGAATTTTACCGTATTCAAAGGAGGATACGGATATTCACACAATGCCTACCTGCTTCATTTGCCCGGCTACATCCCCTTGGACCATTATTACGATTTAATTAAGATAGAGGACATGTTCAGAAAAGGCGTCGTTGTCGAGCTTCCTAGGCTGAAGACCAGGGAGGAAAGAAGGGATGCCATGCCGGATATGCAATGGGAATTCCGGGAAGATATGCCGAAATTAGTCAAGGCCCTGGACACAGAAGATAAATACCTAAGGGAAAAGGCTCCCAGTCAGGAAGACACCCCGTCCAAGCCGGAGGTGGCGGCGCTGAACGTCAGGGCGGTGCACGGCGCGCAAGCGGTCCTTGTGAATGTGAAGACGCGAGAGGCGACCACGGTGAAGGTGGGGGATCAGGTTGGAGGCTGGACCGTGGTCCAGATCACGCCGCTCCTCGTGGAGATTGAGCGGGAAGGGGACCGCGGCATGAAACTGCGCGCGCAACTCCCCGTTCCGCAGCCGGTCCCGCCTCCCTCACCGCCTCGCCCGTAAGGTTGCATACGGTAGCCGGCCAAGCCGTTGCTGCTGAATATCACCATTCCGGTTGACGGCGCCGATGGGACGGCCGCGAATGTTGCGGCGCCCAAGCGACCTATCCCTGTGATGGCCTTGCATTCTTAGGGGTTCTAAAAATCGTGGCTCCAAACGGGCCGGATAGAATCATGCTGTAGAATGATGGAGACTATGAACGACTCAACCTTCATATACATGTGTCTCTTCATCTGGATCGCGAGCACCGTCGCCTTTTTGTGCCTTCCATGGAGGTATTTCCACAAAAAAGTGACGAACCGGAGAATCCCATGTACGTTGTCGAATGCGGTCATCATGAACCTGCTGCTCTGGCCGATGAATGTCTTGTTTCTCTACGGGGTAGGCATTCTTCTAGGATTTGAAGGCCCCGAGAAGACGGTCGTCATCCAGATATCTGGTATCAACGGACTGTTCATGGTTCTCAATGGTTTCGCTGTCGGGATTTTCTGTCGCAGGTCTCATCGGTCCGCCTCATCGAAAATACCATTGAAGGCTGCAACCCACGCTCTTCACCGGGGGGATGGGATACAGGAACCAACCGCGTTCAAGTGGATACGCTGGTTTACCTCGGGGGCGGTGATCATCGGATGGCTATTCGGGGTGGGGTGGTTCGTTTTTGGCTTTTTCGTGTTGTGGTATGGCTGCATGGCAGCGAACGCGCCAAGTCTTCTACTTTGGATACCTCTTTTCAGTATCTTACCTTATGTGATTTTCTTTTTCGGGATCCGAATCTCGCGAACTCCTGGCGTGACGATATGCGTCTCGGTTTTGAGCGGTGTTGGCATTGTCATTGGCGCCCTTGGTCAGGTGTATATGATGAGAGGATACCCCTTTAATTTTGTCGTGACATCGGTCGGCCAGCTTTTACTTGCGTGGCCTGCGTTCGGCCTGGCGTGGTGGTTCATGCCGAGGGTGCCCCATCCCCAAGATTGAGATCCGCGCGCAGCTCCCCGTTCCACAGCCGGTCGCGTCTCCCTCACCACCTCACCCGTAAGCCTGCAGACCGCTGGTCAGCGGCCGACGGCCAGATTATCCCCGCGGGTGCAGCTTCTGGTGCAGCGCTTTCAGCCTCTCGCGCGTCACGTGGGTGTAGATCTGGGTGGTAGTGATTTGGGTGTGGCCCAGCATGGCCTGCACCGAGCGGAGGTCGGCGCCGCGCGTGAGGAGATGTGTGGCGAACGAGTGGCGCAGCGTGTGCGGGGAGAAGGCGCGGGTGATGCCAGCGCGCCGGGCGTAGCGGCGCAGGATTTGCCAGAACCGCTGCCGGGTCATCGCGTCGCCGCGGGTGCTGATGAAGACGTGGGGCGAGGGGCGGCCGCTGAGCAGCGCGTGGCGCGGGGGGCCGAGGTACCGTGAGAGTTTCTCGCGGCTGGCGTCGCCGATGGGCACGATACGGACCTTGTTCCCCTTGCCCAGCGGGGTTACGTATCCCACCTCGAAGTTGAGGTCGCCGACGCGGAGGGCGACCAGTTCCGACACCCGCATGCCCGTGGCGTACAGCAGTTCGATCATCGCCTCGTCGCGCAGGGCTCGCGGCGCGGCGCCGAGCGAGCACGCGAGCAGGCGTTCGACGTCGTCCGCGGGGAGGGCGTGGGGGAGGCGGAGCGTCGGCCGGGGGGACTCCAGCGCGGCGGTCGGGTCGGCCGTCGCCCGCCCTTCCCTGAGCAGGAACCGATAGAGCCCGCGCAGGGTGGTCACCGTGCGCGCGGCGGTCCTCGGCGACAGGCCGAGGCGGTGGAGCGCCGCAAGGCACGCGCGCAGGTGGCTCCGGTCGACCGACGTCCACGCCGCGATGCCCTGGTCGGCGAGCAGCGCGATCGCGCGGCCGAGGTCGCGCCCGTAGGCTTCCAGCGTGAGGGGGGCCAGCCCTTTTTCGACCGAGAGGTAGTGCAGGTACCCCCGGACGGCCTCGTCCATCCTTATGTGCTCATGTCAAGGCGGATGATGCCGCGGCGGATCGCCGTGATCGCGGCCTGGGTGCGGTCGACCACGTCGAGCTTGTGGAAGATGTTGCGGACGTGGTTCTTCACCGTCTTCTCGCTGATCGAGAGCTGGTTCGCGATTTCCTTGTTGGTCTTGCCCTCGGCGATGTGCCGCAGCACTTCCTGTTCGCGCTCCGTGAGGTCGGACTTGCCCTTGGACGGCTTCTTGCCCCGATTCTCCGAGAGGTGGGTGAACTCGGTGAGGATCTTGCCCGCGACCGTGGGGTGCAGGAACGACTCGCCCTTCGCGGCCGCGCGGATCGCCTTGACGATCAAGGCCGAGTCCGAGTTTTTCAAGAGGTAGCCCGACACGCCGGTCTTCACCAGGTCGAAGATGTACTCCTCCTCCTCGTACATGGTCAGGACGACGACCCGGATCTGCGGCATCTGCTCCTTGATCCGCCGGGTCGCCTCGACGCCGTTCATCCGCGGCATGCTGATGTCCATCAGCACGACGTCGGGCTGAAGCTGGCGCGCCTTCTCCACGGCCTCCACGCCGTCGCGGGCTTCGCCGACGACCGCGATGTCGTCCTTCGTCTGGAGGATGGCGGAGAGGCCGTCGCGGACGACCTGGTGGTCGTCGGCGATGAGGACTTTGATCTTCTTAGCCAAGGCGGTCGGGCTCCTTGTTCTTGAGCGGGATATCGACGGCGATCGTCGTGCCCTTGCCGGGCGTCGTGTCGATCCGTACCCGTCCCCCGAGCAGCCGCGCGCGCTCCGACATGCCCTTGAGGCCGAGCGAGGCCCACTTCTCGGGGTCCTTCGAGACCTCGGGGAGGTCGAATCCCCGGCCGTTATCGCGGATCGTGGCGGTCAGCAACGTCTTCTCGATGTCGACCCCGACGTGGACCCGGGAGGCGCCGGCGTGCTTCTGCACGTTCGACAGCGCCTCCTGGATGATCCGGAACAGGAAAATCTTGGTCTTGGCGTAGAGATTTTTCTCGCTGCCGGAGAGGGAGACGGTCGTGGCGATCCGGTACTGCTTGGCGTAGGTCTTGGCGTAGTGCTTGAGCGCGGTGTGGAGATCCAGGCGGTCGAAGTGGAGCGGCTTGAGGTTGAACACGACCTGCCGGGCCTCCTCGATCGCGCCCTTGAGGACGTCCTGGGTCTCCTTCAGCGTGCGCGCGCAGCGCGCAGGGTCGAGCGTCAAAAATTCCTGGCAGAGGTCGAGCTTGTAGCTCAAGCCCGCGAGGGTCTGGACCAGGCCGTCGTGGATGTCCAGCGCGATGCGCGTGCGCTCCTCGCTGATGGCGTGCCGCACCTCCCGCATGTACAGGCGGTAGAGGGATTGGTACTCGCGGAGATGCCGCTCGATCTCCTCCTTGCTGCGGATCCGCTCATCGATCAACTGCCACATGAACTTGGCGCCCGGGCCGCCCACCACGGCCACTTCGGGCCGATCGAGCGCGAGGAGCGCCCGGGCGACCTCCTCGTTGCCCGTCACGTCGATGATCGTGTCGACCTTCGACAGGCGGAGCAACCGCCGGTGGTCGGTGGTGGTCGGGATCTTCAGTTGGCGGGCAAGGAGCATGCCGGTGGCGTGCGGGTCGAGGTCGGCAACCCCGACGATGGTGACCAGCGGATCGTTGTGCAGGATGTGGATCAGCGACGTACCGCCGCGCCCAGCACCGATGATGGCCACGCGGATCATGTGGTCCCTGGGCACCCGGCGCGCTCGCGGCGGCCTGACGGGCCGCGCGCGCGGCAGGGCTGCCGACCCGGGGCGGGTCACCCGCGGGACCGCCACATCCGCGGGGCGTGCGCGCGGGACGGGGCGGGTCAGGGGCCGGACCTCGCGTCGCGCCGCCGGTTGTCCTTGAGCAGGCCGGTCAGCTCGTCCATGAACTGGGTGACATCCTTGAACTCGCGATAGACCGAGGCGAACCGCACGTACGCGACCTGATCGACGCCGTGGAGCTGCGTCATGACCTCTTCCCCGATGACGCGGCTGGGGATCTCCGGTTCGCCCATCTCCAGCATCTTCTTCTCGACCCGGTCGACGACCTCCTCGATCACCGACAGGCCGACCGGCCGTTTCTCGCACGCCTTCTTCAAGCCCTGGAGGATCTTCGTCCGGTCGAACGGCTCGCGGCGCCCGTCCTTCTTGACGACGAGCGGGAGCACCTCCTCGACGCGTTCGTACGTGGTGTAGCGCCGCTGGCACCCGAGGCACTCGCGCCGCCTCCGGATCACGATTCCCTCACGGCTTGAGCGGGAATCGACGACTTTGTCCTCCTGGTGCGTGCAGAATGGACAGCGCATCAAATGCTTGCCCGTTGATGAACGGCCGTCTGCGGCGTTGTCGCTGCGCTTCCGGTGCTCACGTACGAAACAGTACGTTTCGCTCCGGTTCTCGCTCCGCCTTGCATCCGGCCGTTCCTGAACGGGCTCCTAGCAGATCCCGGCGAGGCCCGGCGCGTGCGGAGTGTCAGCGGCCGCGGTAGACGGGGAAGCGCTCGCATAGGCGACGCACCTCGGCGGCGGTTTCGGAGACGACCGCCGGGTCGCCCCGTTTCGACAGCACGCGGTCGATCAGGCCGGCGATGAGCGCCATCTCCGCCGTGCCCATCCCGCGTGTGGTGACGCTCGGCGTGCCGATGCGGATGCCGCTGGTTACGGTGGGCGGCTTGTCATCGAACGGCACCGCGTTCTTGTTCAGCGTGATGCCCGCCTGGTCGAGCACGGTCTCGGCCTCTTTCCCGGTCACGCCCTTGGAGTGCAGGTCGACCAGGAACAGATGGGTGTCGGTCCCGCCGGTGACGATCTGGTAGCCGCGGGACTGGAGCGCGGCGGCCAGGGTCTGGGCGTTCTCCACGACCTGTCGTTGATAGTCGACGAACGCGGGCGACGTCGCCTCTTTCAGCGCCACGGCCTTGGCCGCGATGACGTGCATGAGCGGTCCGCCTTGGATGCCCGGGAAGAGTATCTTGTCGATCGCCTTCGCGTGGGCCGCCTTGCAGAGGACCATGCCGCCGCGCGGACCGCGCAGTGTCTTGTGGGTGGTGGTGGTCACGAAGTCGGCGTAGGGGACCGGGCTGGGGTGGATCCCCGCGGCGATCAGGCCGGCGGGGTGGGCGATGTCGGCCATTAGCCACGCGCCCACCCGATCCGCCGTCGCGCGAAAGCGCTTGAAGTCGAGGACGCGCGCGTACGCGCTTCCGCCCACGATGATCAGCTTCGGGCGGTGCTCCATCGCGATCCGTTC